>Ga0208080_1000017_pt1 | contig 74143 bp, 63 predicted proteins | sample NGESurdeep092012_3_FD_184476 | JGI IMG/M metagenome (GOLD analysis project Ga0208080, IMG submission 184476) | Arctic peat soil microbial communities from Barrow, Alaska - NGEE Surface sample 210-3 deep-092012 (SPAdes) | ecosystem: Environmental > Terrestrial > Soil > Wetlands > Peat ...
CCGCCGCTCCACGAGTTTCTCCCGCACGGCGGCGAGGAGTCCAAGCTCCTCGCTCGTACGCTCGGTGTGACCCGCCCCGAGTTGGCGCACGTCGTCGAGAGCCTGCGCGAGACGAACCCCATGCTCGGCCATCGCGGTTGCCGGCTCGGCATCACCTATCCCGAGATCACCGAGATGCAGGGCCGCGCCATCTTCGAGGCGGCCATCCGGGCGAAACGAAGAGGACTCGACGTCCGTCCTGAGATCATGATTCCCCTCGTCGCCGACTACAGGGAATTCGATCACCAGCGCTCCATTCTCCTCGAGGCGGCGCGCCAGGTGCTCGGCGGCATGGGGGAAGAGCTCGACTACAGCATCGGCACGATGATCGAGCTACCACGCGCCGCGCTGACTGCGGATGAGATCGCTCAACGAGCGGAATTCTTTTCATTTGGCACCAATGACCTGACCCAGACAACGTACGGACTGAGCCGGGACGACGCCGGCCGGTTTTTGCCGAGTTACGTGGAGCGGGGTATCTTTCCGGACGACCCGTTCCAAGTCCTTGACCAACCGGGGGTTGGACAGCTTATTAAGCTGGCGGTCGCCGCGGGTCGTCGCGTGCGACCGCAGTTGAAGGTCGGTATCTGCGGAGAGCACGGGGGGGAGCCCAGGAGCGTGAAGTTCTGTCACGCGATCGGACTCGATTATGTCTCCTGCTCTCCGTATCGCGTTCCGATCGCCCGTCTAGCCGCTGCACATGCCGCTCTTGAACCCACCGTCCAGTAGCGCCGCATTGAAGCGCCGACCGGCGCTGCCGAACCTCCCTTCCCTTCCGTTGGCCCGCGATGAGCGCACCCTGCGCATCGCGTTGGTGACGGAGTATTACTACCCGCACCTAGGGGGGGTCTGCGAGCACGTCCACTTCTTTGCCCGCGAGGCTCGCCGTCGCGGGCATCATGTGGACATCATCACCTCCAACCTTCCCGGGGCCGAGGCGCAGCCGCACGTCATTCGGATCGGGCGGAGCCAGCCGGTCTACGCCAACGGTTCGCAGGCACGTATCACGATCGGGCTCGGCCTCCGGCGCCAGATGCGGAAGGTGCTTCACGAGGGACGCTACGATATCGTCCACGTCCACTCGCCCCTCACGCCAGTGCTCCCGATCCTGGCGATCGAAGAGGCGGACTGCTCCGTCGTTGGCACGTTCCATACGTACTTCGACAAGTCCAAGGGATACTGGCTGTTCAATAGCGCCTTTCAGAAGCGGTTGGACATGCTGAGCGCGGCCATTTGCGTCTCGCATTCCACGACCGTGGCGCTGGAGCGCTATTTCAGCGCGCCTTGGCAGATCATTCCGAATGGAATCGATACCGATGTCTTTCACCCGAGCGTCGCCGCTCCGCCCGCGATCCGGAAGGACGTCCCCTCGATCCTCTTTCTCGGCCGCTTTGATCCGCGCAACGGACTCACCACGCTCATCGACTCCTTTCGCAAGGTGAAGGGTCGCCGGCGCCAGGCGCAGCTTGTCGTCGTCGGCGATGGACCCCTTCGCGAGCACTACTACAAGCAGGCAAACGGCGACACGGACATCACGTTCGTCGGCGCCGTGCTCGAAGGCCGGCCCGGCTACTACGCGCATAGCTCGATCTACGCCTGCCCTACCACCAAGGCCTCGTTCGGCATCACGCTGCTCGAGTCGATGGCATGCGAGACGCCGATCGTCTGCTCGGACATCCTCGGCTTCCAGGACGTTGTCGTGAACGGCCGCGAGGCCCTCATGACCCCGTCGGGTGACCGCGACGCGCTCGCGGACGCGCTCGTCCAGCTTCTGGACGATGAAGGACTCCGCATTCAGCTCGGGACCACCGGGCGCTACGAAAGCATGAAGTACAGTTGGCCGCGTGTGACGTCGCAGGTGCTCGACGTCTATCACACCGTGATGGGACGCGTCGCCATTTCCGTATGATCGGAGTGGCCGCCGCCGGCCTCGCGGTCTTAGGGTTAGCGGCGTACGGCACCTGGCACCGCAACAGCAGCGTGTTCGGTTCGGTACTCTCTCGCCTGCCCGGCGACGAACAGCTCGCGTGCATCACCTTCGACGACGGGCCGAACCCCGTGACGACGCCGCGGATCCTCGACATCCTCCAGCGAGAGGGCGTGCGAGCCACCTTCTTCGTGCTCGGGCGCCACGCCGACCGGTGGCCCGAGCTGGTGAAGCGAATGGCCGACGAAGGACACCAGCTCGGCAATCACGGCTACCATCACCGCAAGCTGCATCGGCGGACCCCCGGCTACGTTCGCGACGACCTCACCCGCGGCGCGGATGCAATCGAGCGTGCGTCCGGCGTTCGGCCCCGACACTTCAGGGCGCCGCATGGCTTTCGCAGCCCCTGGGTGACGCCAATCGCCCGCTCGCTCGGCGAGCGTACTATTGGCTGGTCGCTGGGCGTCTGGGACTCGGCGCGACCAGGCGCGGATGAGATTGTCAGACGCACGCTCGCCGGAATGCGCGCCGGCTCTATCTTGCTGCTGCACGATGGCGACGGATACGACGCCAATGGAGATCGCACGCAAACTGCAGAGGCCCTCCCGCGCATCATCGACGGGCTCCGCGCGCGCGGCTTTCGATTTGTGACGCTGCCCAACTGAACCGGTCTCGCATGCATCAGAAAGTGTCGCACGCGCTCCGTCTCGGGCTCACCCTGCTCATCCTGGTGCTGCTCGTGATCTTCGCGACGAAGGTCAACTGGCACGACATCTGGGCGAGCATACGCACGGCGTCGAGGACGATGCTGCTCGCGGCCGCGCTCGTGAACCTACTGTCCATCGTCGTGAAGGCGGTTCGCTGGTGGGTGTTTCTCCGGCCAATCGGTGCGACCTCCCTGCCACTCGCGCTCCGTGCGACCTTCGCCGGCGCCGGACTGAACAACGTGCTGGTGGCGAACGGGGGTGAAGCCGCGCGCGTCGTCTTCGTGTCACGCAGTGCGCACATCACGAGCGCCAAAGTCGTGGCGACGCTCGCGCTCGAGCGGCTGTTCGAGCTCGTCGGCTACGTGGTGCTGCTCTCACTGGCAGCCACCTTCCTCGATCTCCCGCAGAGCGTTGACCGGGTGAGGCCCTTCGCCATCGTCGCGCTGGTCGCGATGGGTGCCCTGCTCATCTGGCTGCTGCGTCGTCCAGACGTGGTGGAGGCGGTGGCCGGCCCGAAGCCCGCAACGTGGCAGGGTCGGCTGAAGCGATATGGCACGCGGTTCATCGGAACCATCGCGACGGTATCGAGCGGTCCACGTTTCATCGCCGCGTTACTGCTCAGCGTTCTCGCGTGGGGACTGCAGGTGGCGACGTATCAGATGACGGCGCGCGCCGCGCACTTCCCGATCACGACGGTCGCGACGATCGCTGCACTCCTTCTCGTGAACCTCGGCTTCCTGTTCCGCCTCACGCCCGGCAACGTCGGCGTCTTTCAGACCGCGTATGCGGCCGCCGCCGTCGCCTTCGGTCTGGACCAGAATCAGGCGATCGCCGTCGCCTTCCTGATTCAAGCCCAGCAGATTCTTCCGGTCACTGCGCTCGGCGTCGCACTGGCGCCGGAGTTCATCTTCAAGGTGCAGAAGCGGCGCAAGGATGATGCGCCCGGAGAGATCCCGAGTCAGTCGCGAGAGCGAAGCGCAGGCGACTCGCCGGACCAACCCTCGGCATGATGGTCCGAGCATGAATGAGTTTCGCAGCGAACGGACGCGCCATTCACCGCGCCGTATCCTACTGGGAGCCGGGAGAAACGACCAACGGCGCCCATTTCGGACGCCGTTGGATCGTACTGGATGGCCCTTCAGTGGAGGCGCGGGGAATCGAACCCCGGTCCGAAGCTAGATCGACTACAGGCACTACGTGCGTATCCCCCTGATTGATGTCTCCTACAGCTGGCCAGTGGGCAGCCCACCGCAGGATAAGCCCTCTTTGTTTCGCTCCGCCGCCGAAGGCGTACGTCAGAGCTAGCCCAGATTTGCGTTACCCATGAAGCCGCCCCGGGCGGGCTTCCTCATGGGCACTTGCAGGCCTAACTAAAAGTTAGGCGGCAAGGGCGAAGTTGTTGTTCGCAGTTGGAGTTTTCCCGAGTGTTTAACGAGGTGCCCGAGGACCTCGGCACGCGCCCACAGCTTCACCAGTCCCGTCGAAGCCAGTCGCCCCCATGTTTCTCAAAACTAACTGGTCGCGAGAGGTGAGTCAAGAGACTGAGGACTCATTACTGTACGACATATCATAGCTCAACTCGTTGCCCGGCCTTTCGTTGCAGGCTTTGCCCTCACGCAGTTTCTCCCATCGTGCTTGGCGATATACAGCGCCTTGTCCGCCGCCGGGAAGAGCTGGTCCCGCACCTTCACCGTCTCGGGATACGTCGCCACACCGAACGATGCTGTGACACGGATCTCGGCCGGACCGTGCTTGACCGGCGTCGCGGCGATCCGCGTCCGCAGCCGTTCGGCGACCTCTACCGCGTGCGCGCTATCCGTCTGCGCGAGCAACATCGCGATCTCCTCGCCGCCGTACCGGACGCAGATGTCCACCGCACGAACGCCATCCTGGAGCACGCGGGCCATCTGCTTCAGCACGGCATCCCCTGCCTCGTGGCCCCAGGTATCGTTCACCTTCTTGAAGTGATCGATGTCCATTAGCACGAGCGACACGGGATGGTCGTAGCGATCCGCCTCCGCGAGGGTGCGCGTGAGCTGTTCGCCGAAGTGCATCCGGTTCCAAAGGCCCGTGAGCGCGTCGGTCCGCGCACGCCGGTCCACCTCGGCGAACTGCCACGCCATCTCGAGCGAGCCGGCCACGACCGCACCCAGAACGGTCAGCGGACGCGTGTCCTCCAGCGTCAGGGCTCCCACGTCGTCGGCCTCGAGGACGAGGGCGCCGAGCACGCGTCCCTCCTTCGCAACGGGAATGATCGCGACCGAGCCCGGCTCGCGAATCACTCGGACGGCCCCGTACAGCGCCTGCCCCGACGCCGCACCCCGCGCGTCCTCCAGAACATGAAGCTTTCCGGTCCGGCACACGTCTGCCACGACGCTCGCGCTGTCGAGCGGAGTGGGAGTGCGAAGTCCAGTTCCCTCGGTGGCGAAGTGCACCTCGCCCACTTCGCTCTCGCCGTCCCAGCGAACGAGCACGGCTCCGCGGGCACCCGAAACATCGAGTGCGGTCTCGCAGAGCGCTCGCGCCAATCCTTCCCCTCCACGGTCACCCTGGAGCCGCTGAACGGCATCGAGCAGCGCCTGGCTCTGGCGCATGTGACGCGCATACCGGCGTCTGACGCCAAGGAGCTCATGGAACGTCGCGAGCTGGTCGGCGAGCCTCGGCACCCATTCCTTGAGCGCGGCACGTTGAAGTCCGAGACCACCGGAATGCGTGAGGCTGAGAACGCCCAACAGGACGTCGTCGCGCTTCACGCATGCGGCGGAGACGTACGCGACGTCATCCTGTCCCACGGTCTGCACGACGCCGGTCTCCGCGGACCACTGCACGAGCGGTCCCCACTCGGCAAGGTTGAAATGCGCCGGCCGACCGGACTCCGAGGACCAGACGGCGGGCGAGAGGGAGTCGCGATCGGCTCGCCAGCGCCAGAAGATCGCCTCCTCGGCGCCAGCGACATCTCTGAAATCGGCGAGCAGCGTGGCGATCAGCGCCTGATCGTGCTCGACCTCCTTCGCCTCGAAGGTGACCCGCACGTCGCGACGGAGCGCTTCGGCTCCTACGCCGACGTCGTCGTCAGTGGCGGGAAGGTCGGCATCGATGCGGGCCAGCCTCGCGTGCGCCGCGCTCAGCGCGTGCCGCGAGCGCCGCGCCTGGCGGAAAGCCCAACCGGCCACGACGAGGGCAGCACAGGCAAGAGCGATGGCCGCGGCGAGCAACATGGCGACGGTTCAACGATGAAGAATGCGCGCGGCGGCGACCGCCGCGCCAAAGCCGTTGTCGATGTTGACGACAGTCACTCCGGCAGCACAACTGTTCAGCATCGTGAGCAGCGGCGCAAGTCCACCGAACGATGCGCCGTAGCCCACGCTCGTCGGCACCGCGATGACCGGCACGCGAGCTAGTCCGCCGACGACCGATGCGAGTGCACCGTCCATGCCCGCGACCACGATGATCACGCCGGCCGAGTCGATCGCCTCTCGGCGAGAAAGCAGCCGGTGTATTCCAGCGACGCCGACGTCGGTCAACCGATCCAGGCGGCACGCCATCGCCTCAGCGGTCACGGCGGCCTCCTCAGCGACGGGCAGGTCGCTCGTGCCGGCGGTGATGATCAGCAGCGAATCGCGCGCGAGTGCTGGCGGCGTCGTCGGCCGAAGAAAGGACGTCCCTGCAATTTCGTTGTGCTCCATGCCCGGAAGCGCGTTCTCGAGAGGGCCGACCGCCTCGGGCGCGACGCGCGTGACGAGCACTCCGTCGCCGTGCTCCGCGATGCGCCGCGCGATCGCGACGACCTGCTCGACGGTTTTGCCCGCGCCATACACGACCTCGGGGAAGCCCTGCCGCAGTGCGCGATGATGATCGATCGTCGCGAAGCCGAGCGACTCGACCGGTTCAGCGGCGAGTGCATCGAGTGCGCGGTCGACGGGCGTGGACCCTTCGGCAACGCGGGTGAGCAGCTCGCGCACCCGCTCGCGCCTCATGCGGCGTCCGCCTCCAATTCGTCATGCTCGCTGTCGACGATCAGGTGCGCGGCGGCATAGCGCTCCGCATTCTCGAGATAGCCGGCAAAGATACCCTCGACTTCTCCGAACGACGTGACGGCGTAGAGCTTCTTCCGCAGCTCGGCGCCGCCGTGCAGCCCCTTGGCGTACCAGCCGAGGTGCTTGCGGAACTCGATGGCGGCACCGCGCGGATCGGTCTCGTACGCCATCACCTTCCGCGCGTGATCGAGCGCGATCGCGAAGCGCTCCGCGACCGGCGGCGCTAGCCGCTTCGGGCGGCCAGCCATGAGATCCTTCACCTGGTTGAAGATCCAGGGCTGACCGTACGAGCCGCGAGCGATCATGATCCCGGCGCAGCCCGTCTGCTCGCGCATGCGCACGGCGTCCTCGGCGGTCTTGATGTCGCCATTGCCGAGCACCGGGATGTCGAGCGCGGCGGCGACGGCGGCAATCTCCTCCCAGCGCGCGTTCCCCGTGTACATCTGCGTGCGCGACCGCGGGTGCAGCGCGAGCACGCGAGCGCCAGCGTCCTGGCAGCGGAGCCCGATCGTCACCGGGTCGCGCATCTCCTCGTTCCAGCCACTGCGAATCTTGCAGGTGACCGGGAGGTGCGTGGCGGACGCGACGGCGCGAATGACCTGCTGCACCAGATCGAGATCGCGCAGGCAGCCCGATCCCCCATTGCGACGAACAACTTTCTTGACCGGGCAGCCGAAGTTGATGTCGATGAACTCCGGCTGGAAGACGTCCGACACGAAGCGCGCCGCTTCCCCCATGGCGACCGGATCGGCGCCGAAGATCTGCACGCCGATGGGGCGCTCTCCGGGGCCGAAGGACAGCTTGTGGATCGTGGCGTCATTCTCCCGCCGGATCCCCTCTGCCGACAGGAATTCCGTGACGACGACATCCGCCCCATGCTCGTGGCAGAGTTGCCGGAACGGAGATTCCGACACCCCGGCCATGGGTGCGAGATAGAGGGGAACGGCGACGTCGAGCGGAAAGGGGAACTTCATAATGCGAAAGTTACCGAGTCGCGGAATTCGGAGCAACGACCTCGTTTGACAAGGCGCGGCGCGCACGGGTAAATTTCTTGGTTCGACCACGACGACACGCCGCCCAAGCACCGGATTCAACGAGATGGAACTGCGCGAGTTCTTCAACGAAGACGCAATCAAGCTCGAGCTCGAGGGAGAGACGAAGGACGACGTCCTCAAGGAGCTCATCGGCCTCCTCAAGCTCGACGAGAAGTCGGAGGGGATGCTCTACAAGATGCTGAAGCGCCGCGAGAATCTCGGCTCCACGGGCATCGGCCGAGGCATTGCCATCCCGCATTGCCGGTCGCTCGTCGTGAACAAGTTGCGCGTCGCGTTCGGGCGAAAGACCAACGGCATGGACTTCAAGGCGATCGACGAGAAGCCGGTGAACTTCTTCTTCCTCATCGTAGCACCGCCACTGGAGGTCTCGAACCAGTACCTCCCGGTGCTCGGCAAGATCGCGCAGTTCTCCAAGGAGCCGGACGTGCCGCAGCGACTGCTGGCGCTCACCGACCCTGGCCAGTTCCTCGAGCTGCTGAAGGAGAAGGGCGTCTAACGCGCCGCTCGTCGCCAGTCACTCCCACTCGATCGTGGCCGGTGGCTTGGAGCTCACGTCGTAGACGACGCGGTTGACGCCGTCCACTTCCCTGATGATGCGATCGCTGATTCGCGCCATGACGTCATGCGGGAAGGGATACCAATCGGCCGTCATGCCATCGGTGCTCGTGACGGCCCGGAGCGCAACGACGTTGTCATAGGTCCGCTCGTCGCCCATGACTCCCACGCTTCGCACGGGGAGCAGTACGGCAAAGGCCTGCCAGATCTCGTCGTAGAGGTTCGCGTTGCGAATTTCCTCCAAATAGATCGCGTCCGCAAGACGCAGGACGTCGAGGGCCGGCTCGTTCACTGCGCCGAGGACACGAATCGCCAGTCCGGGGCCCGGGAACGGGTGCCGGCCGACCATCTCCTCCGGCAGGCCGAGCTCTCGCCCGACGTTGCGTACCTCGTCCTTGAACAGCTCCCGGAGCGGCTCGATGAGCGCGAACTGCATGTCGGGCTTCAACCCGCCCACGTTGTGATGCGTCTTGATCGTCACGGACGGGCCGCCCGATGGCGACGCGCTCTCGATCACATCGGGATAGAGCGTTCCCTGCACCAGAAACTTCGCGTTCGTCCCCGCGTTCGACGTTGCATCCTCGAAGACGTCGATGAAGGTATGGCCAATCGCGCGTCGCTTGGCCTCGGGATCTTCGACGCCCACGAGCACCTCGAGAAATCTCTCCGAGGCGTCGACCGTGACGAGCTTGATGCCGAGGTGGCGCCCCATCGTCTGCTGGACCTGCTCGCGCTCGTGCAGACGCAGCAGGCCGGTATCGACGAAGACGCACGTCAGCTGATCGCCGATCGCCTTGTGCACGAGCGCCGCGGCGACGGAGGAATCCACGCCGCCGGAGAGACCGCAGATGACCTGGCCGTCTCCGACCAGTGCGCGAATCTTCGCGACTTCGCCGTCGATGAATGCGCCCGGCGTCCAGCTCGGAGTGGCGCGGCAGACTTCGAAGAGGAAGTTCGCAACGAGCTCGCGGCCGCGCGGCGTGTGCGCGACCTCGCAGTGAAACTGAACGCCGAAGATGGGGCGAGACTCGTGCTCGAACGCGGCGACGGGATTGCCGGCGCTCGTCGCGGTGACGCGAAAGCCGAGCGGAGGAGCTTCGATGTGGTCGCCATGACTCATCCAGACCGTCGTGCTCTCCTCGGGAGAGAATCCGTGAAAGAGCACGCTCTCGCGCGTCGGCCGGATCTCGTCGCGACCATACTGGCGCTGCCCGCCGCGCGTAACCTCGGCGCCGAAGAGATGCGCGATGAGCTGCATGCCGTAACAGACGCCGAGCACGGGCGCGATGTCGAACAGCGCAAGGTCGGCGCTCGGCGCGTTCTCTCCGTACACCGAGTTGGGTCCGCCGCTCAGAATGATACCGGTCGGATTCCACTCCCTGATCCACTCGATCGTGCATGTCGGCGGGTGAATCTCCGAGTAGACTCTCGCCTCGCGCACGCGGCGCGCGATGAGCTGAGTGTACTGCGAGCCGTAGTCGATGATCAGGATGCGGCTTTGCGCCGTCATGTCGTCCAGCGCGCGGGGTCGAGGCTGAGGAACTCTACTTTCTTCGTGTCCAGATCGAGGATCGCGGCCTTCGGCGTGCCGAAGAGCCATCCGCACGACTCGCCGGGATTGACGATGAGCGTGTCGCCGCGCGTCTTCATCTCCTGCTGATGCGTGCAGCCATGCACGACGATGCTGTGTCCATCGATGCTGCGCGACTGCACGTCGCCGATGTCATGGACAACGAGGATACGCTGTCCGCCCAGCTCGAAGCTGTGCGGACCCTCGAACAGCTCGGCTGCGAATCCCGCCGTCGCCTTCGCGAGCAGCCCCTGCGTGTCGCCGTCGTTCCGGCCGAACACCCCAGAGAGCGACATGCGCGCTTCCTCGATCGGCCGCAGAGCAAACGGCGCGCAATAGTCGCCGGCGTGCAGCAGCATCGAGACGCCCTCCGCCTGCATGAGCTTTACGAACTCGGCGATCGCGGGGATCCGGTCGTGGCTATCGGCCATCAGTCCGACTCGCATCAGCCATCCCTCCACTGAAGGTCATCCTGCTCGAGCCGCACGAGATCTTCGTATCGCTCGCGCGCTGTCGTCACGGCGAAGCGGTCTCCGTTGACCAGCACTTCCACGCCGCGTGGGCGAGTGTTGTAGTTGGACGCCATCACGTAACCGTACGCGCCGACATCATAGACAGCGAGGAGGTCGCCGGCGTTTGCTTCGTCCATCGACCGGTCGAGCGCCAGGAAATCGCCACTCTCGCAGACCGGGCCGACGACGTCCACCGTTATCTGCCGCTCGACCGGCTTCACCGCCTCGATGCGATGGTACGCATCGTAGTGCGACGGACGAAGCAGCTCGGTCATGCCCGCGTCGGTGATGAGGAACTCGCGCCCACCACTGTGCTTCCGGTACAGCACGCGCGTCAACAGGATGCCGGCGTTGCCGACGATGAAACGGCCTGGCTCCATCAGAAGTGTCAGTCCGGTCGGCTGCACGCGCTTCACCAAAGCGTGCGCGAATCGCTCGAGATCCGGCGTCTCCTCGTCATCGTAGCTCACACCGAGCCCGCCACCGATGTCGAGGTATTCGATCGTATCCACTCCATCGGCCTTCAATTGTTCGAGCAACTCGATCAGCTTCTCCGTTCCGTCCAGGTATGGATCGAGGCGGAAGAGCTGCGACCCGATGTGCATGTCGAGGCCAATCAGTTGCGTATTGCCAAGCGAGGCGGCGACCCGCGCGACGGCGTGCACCGCATTGAACTGGACGCCGAACTTTGCGCCCTTCTCGCCCGTCTTGATGTACCGGTGCGAGCTGTCGACGGTGACTTCCGGATTCACCCGAATTCCCACCGGCGCCACGACGCCGAGATCCCGCGCGATACGATCGATCAGGCGCACCTCGGCCTCGGACTCGGCGTTGATGAGCAGGACGCCGGCCACGAGGGCCTCGCGGAGCTCGTGCTCCGTCTTGCCGACGCCGCCGAAGATGATGTCCTTGCCCATGAATCCGGCACGCAGCGCACGAAAGAGCTCGCCCCCCGACACGACGTCCGCTCCCGCGCCCAGCTCGCGCAGGATAACCAACACCTCACGATTGGAGTTGGCCTTGAGCGTGTAGTGAATACGATGCGGCAATGGCGCGAGCGCAGCATCGAGACGGCGATAGCGATCGCGCACCACGGAGGCGCTGTACACGTACGCCGGCGTGCCGACCTGCTCAGCCACCTGGTCGAGCGAGACGCCCTCGCACGCGAGAGCGCCATCAACCCGGGTGAAGCCTGATGTCAGTACGCCTTGGCCCACAGCGCCTCGGCGGTTGAGGCACGCCCACATCTGAGGCAGCTCGTCGGAGCGTCCGCCGAGCGGAACTCCTCGTCTGGCAGGCAGCGAATGGTTGCCTTCGTATCCTCCTTGATCGACGCCTCGCACGCCGCGTCGCCGCACCAGCCGGCGTACACGAACCCTCCCGGCCCGTCCATCAGCTCGCGGAACTTGTCGTACGAGATCGACGCGCGAACGCTATTCGCCTCGCGGCGGTCGAGCGCGGCGGCGAGCATGTCCCGCTGCATGGCACTGAGACACTCGGCGACATCCTCGCCGAGCGTGTCGAGCGAGACCGGCTTTTTCTGCTTGGTGTCGCGCCGAACGAGTACACCCTGATTTGCCGCGAGATCGCGTGGGCCGAGCTCGAGCCGAAGCGGAATGCCACGCAGCTCCCATTCGTAGTATTTCGCACCCGGCTTCATCCCGTCGCGCGAGTCGAGATGGACACGCAGACGCGCCGACTCCCGGCGGTCCCAGGCACCGAGCGACTTGGCGATGCGATTGGCCGCTTCCAGGACGAGCGTACGCTCGTCCTCGGTGCGATAAATTGGAACGATCACCATCTCGATGGGCGCAAGCAGCGGTGGCACGCGAAGCCCGTTGTCGTCGCCGTGCGTCATGACGAGTCCGCCGACCAGACGTGTGGACACGCCCCAGCTCGTGTTCCAGGCGTATTCGGTCGTGCCCTGCTCACTCTGGAACTTGAGGTCAAAGGCCTTCGAGAAGTTCTGCCCCAGGTTGTGCGACGTTCCGGCCTGGAGCGCCTTGTTGTCCTGCATCATCGCCTCGCACGAATACGTGCGCAACGCGCCGGCGAAGCGCTCGGAGTCGGTCTTCTGGCCGGTGATCACCGGCATCGCGATGTAGCCTTCCATGAAGTCGCGATAGACGCTGAGCATCTTGCGCGCCTCCACTTCGGCCTCGTCGTGCGTCACATGCGCCGTGTGACCTTCCTGCCAGAGGAACTCGGTGGTGCGGAGGAAGAGGCGCGTGCGCATCTCCCAGCGAACCACATTCGCCCACTGATTCATCAAAATGGGCAGATCGCGATAGCTCTGCACCCACTTGGCGAACATCGAATAGATGATCGTCTCCGACGTGGGCCGCACGACGAGCGGCTCATCGAGCTTCTTGCCGCCGCCGTGCGTGACGACGGCGAATTCATGCGAGAAACCCTCGACGTGCTCCTTCTCCTTGTGGAGATACGACTCGGGGATGAAGAGCGGGAAGTACGCATTCTGATGGCCCGTCGCCTTGAACATGTCGTCGAGGGCGCGCTGCATGCGCTCCCAGATGCCGTAGCCATTGGGGCGAATGACCATGCAGCCCTTCACCGGCGAGTAGTCCGCCAGCTCGCTGCGCAGCACCACCTCGTTGTACCACGCGCTGAAGTCCGCCGCGCGCGTCGTGAGCTTCTTGTCATCAGCCATTCGGTGCGTCGTCGTTCGAGAGAGTTACGAATTCCTTTGCGCCGCTCGCCTGCGCGGCCTTCTTCTGCTTGCTCAGGGACTGCGGGCGCAGTGCGTATTCTACCGAGTGCCCCGCCGCGCGCCGTCTCGACGCTTCCGACATCACCTGCTCGATCGGCGTCGTCTCGTCAGCCGCGAGCCAATACTTCGCGGCGGTATCTGCCGGACGCATGAGTCCCTTCGATCGCAGCAACTCGCCGAGCACCACGTCGCCCATGCCGAAGCCGAGCGCGGGCATGTCGGCACCACCGAGCGATTGGAGCAACGTATCATAGCGCCCCCCGCCGCAGATCGCGCGAAACTCACCGGAACGATCGAACAGCTCGAAGACGATCCCGGTGTAGTAGGCGAGACCACGCACGATCGAGAGATCGAGTTCGAGCCACGATGCGTCGCCGCCGAGCAGCGCGGAGCTGTACGCCAGATAGCGCTCGAACTCGTCAGCATGAACCGCGGCAGGTGATCCGGCGAGTCGCTCCTTCACTTCGGCCAGCCCCACCGAGGCGATCGTCACGATACGATCGATCGCCTCGGCAGAAACGCCGAGTGCCGCGAGCTTTTCGGCCGACACCTCGGCGGGCGTGCGATCGAGCTTGTCGATCACGCCATACACACGGGTGATCGCGCCGGCAGGCACCCCGAGCGACTCGAGGAACGCCTGGAGAATCCGCCGGTCCGACACGCGCACGACCACGTCGCTCGAGGTCAGCGAGAAGGCGCGCATCATGTCCACGGCACACGCCACGAGCTCCGCGTCGGCGGCAACGTCCGACGACCCGAAGATGTCGACGTTGAGCTGGTAGTGCTCGCGCAAGCGGCCCTTCTGCTGTCGCTCGTAGCGGAAGAGCTGCGGCATCGAGAACCAGCGCACCGGCTTGCGCAGCGCATTGGCGCGCGCCGCCACCATGCGCGCGACTGTCGGCGTCATCTCCGGACGCAGGGCGACATCGCGTCCTCCCTTGTCCACGAAGTTGTAGAGCTGGGCGACGATCTCGTCGCCGCTCTTTTTCGTGTACAGGTCGAGTGGCTCGAGCGGAGGACCGTCGTACTCCACGAATGCGTACCGGCGCGCCACATCGCGCCACGTATTCATGATGAATGCGCGCTCCGCCAGTTCCTGGGGATAGAAATCGCGAAAGCCGGGGAGGGCGCCTTTGAACATACAGCAAGTTACCCTGTTAGAGGAGACACCTGCAACCGCGCCATCGCGTCGCCGACCGTGTGAAACGACCCGGTGACGAGGACGGAGGCGCCCTCGGATTCCGCCCGGCGCAAGGCCTCGCCGAAGTCGCTCACCGCCACGGCGCGATACCCGTGCTTCGTCGCGTAACCGAGCGCCTCGGTAAGCGACCAGGCGCGCGACTTCGGAGCCGTCGGTGCGTCGGTGAGAATGAACTGGTCGACGACCGGAGACAGGGCGTCGATCATCGCTCGCCAATCCTTGTCGCCGAGGACACAGAGCAGCGCGACCACCGGACGCTCGTGCGCCACGCTTTCGAGGCTCGCGGCAAAGGTTCGGATGCCGTCCGAGTTGTGGGCGACGTCGAAGATCCAGCGACCAACCTGCTGGAAACGACCCGGGAGCCGCACGGAACCCACCGCGACGGACGCGTCGCGTAAAGAGACGCGGAAGGGGTCGCCTGCCGCGTCGAGCAGCGCCACGGTAAAGGCGAAGTTCGCCGCCTGATGTTTTCCGACCAACGGCGACTCGATGATCCGCTCGTCGCCGAGAGCATTCAGCCGGAATCGCGTGCCGCGAGTCGTGACCTCGATGTCGGCGATCTGCATTTCCTCGGCGACAATCCGCACCGGCGACGCGCCCGCGCGGCGCGCGTCGGCGGCCAGCCAGCCCCTGACCTCCTCGTCTGGCTCGCCGATCACGGCTGGCTTCCCCCTCTTGAAGATCCCTGCCTTCTCGGCCGCGATCGCCTGAAGCGTCGGCCCCAGGTACTCCATGTGATCAAACCCGATCGACGTCACCCCAGCCGCGCGCGGCACCACCACATTGGTCGAATCGAGCCGACCGCCGAGTCCGGTTTCGATGAGAGCGACGTCGGCACCGGCGCGCGCGAATTGGAGGAGCGCCAGTGCCGTCGTCGCCTCGAAAAACGAGGCACCGAGCCGCTCGACCAGAGGCGTGTACTCGTCGATGAAGCGGACGATCACCTCCTCAGCGATTGGCTGACCGTCAACGGCGATGCGCTCGCGGAAATCGACGAGATGCGGCGAGGTGTACTTCGCCACCTTCAACCCCTTCGCGCGCAAGAGCGCCTCCGCAGTAGCGACGGAGCTTCCCTTCCCGTTCGTTCCGGCGATGTGCAGCACCGGGTAGGTCAGGTGCGGATCGCCCAGCTCGGCAAGGAGTGCCCGCGTGCGCTCGAGACCGAACTTGAAGGCGCCCGTCGTCCGCGCGAACAGGTAGTCGAGCGACGCCGCGTAGCCGGTCAGGACGATGTCCACCCCGTCGCGGACGGCTTGCCGCTCATGTGGCGCAGTAGCTGGCTCATGGTGTGCTTCAGGTCCTTGCGGTGCACGACCTGATCGAGCATGCCGTGGTCGAGGAGAAATTCCGCCGTCTGAAATCCCTCCGGCAGGTCCTGTCCCAACGTCTGCTTGATGACGCGCGGGCCGGCGAACCCGATCACCGCGCCCGGCTCGGCGACGATCGCGTCTCCGAGCATGGCGTAGCTCGCGCTCACGCCGCCCGTCGTCGGATTCGTCAGGATGGCGATATACGGGATCCGGCGCTCGGCCAGTTGCGCGAGCACCGCGCTCACCTTCGCCATCTGCATCAGGGAGAGCACGCCCTCCTGCATGCGGGCACCGCCCGACGCACAGACCACGATGAGCGGGTGCTTCCGCTCGAGCGAGCGCTGGCCGAGGCGCGCGATCTTTTCACCGACGACGGAGCCCATCGAGCCGCCCATGAACGCGAAGTCCATCACGCCAAGATTGACCGGCAGATCCTCCATCATGCCCGTCGCGGCGAGGAGCGCGTCGCCGTCACCGACATTGGTCGTCGCCTTCTTCAGCCGTGCCGGATACTCCGGAAATCCGAGCGGATCCGTGGACCGGATGTCGAGCTCGAGTTCCTCCATCGACCCATCGTCGAGGAGGATATTGCAGTAGTCGTTCGCGCGAATGCGGCGATGATAGTCGCAATTCGGGCAGACGTTGAAGTTGCGGATGAACTTCTCACGGATGTCCGTGTGTCCGCATGCCTCACACTTCTCCCACACATCGGCGGGAATTTCGAGCCGCTCCCGTCTGGGCTCTCGCGGCTTCTTCTCCTTACGGAACCAAGCCATAGGAGGACAATGTGACCGAGATCATACGAGGGGGCAAGGGATTGACATGGCGGGAGAGAGAGCGTCCGCCCTTCCCGCCATCGCATCGCGGGTGTGAACAGCGTTGTTTGGATTCAACGCGGGTCCCTCGGATTTACGCAGATCTTCGCGGATACTCCTCTGCATTGAGAGACGGCGAAGAGAATGCTGAAGAGACCCTCGCCTCGGCCGCCGAATTCGGGCCTCACGATTTCACATCTGCGTAGATCCGCGAAAATCCGCATGATCCGCGATGGCTTCGACCGACGCCTTTCCACCGCCCCCGCTACACCGCGAAGGGTCCGTTCCGCCCGCCGCGACCCTCAGCGGAGATGCGCAGGAGAATGCCGATCGCGATCCAGCTCGCGAGCATGAAGCTGCCGCCGTAGCTGAAGAACGGAAGCGGAATTCCGGTGATGGGCATGAGGTTCAGCGTCATTCCCATGTTCTCGACCACGTGCACGAACCAGCTCGCCAACAGACCGAACGCCACCAGGCTGCTGAAGGAATCGTTCGCACGCTCGGCGACCTTGATCACGCGGAGGAACAGCAGCGCGAAGAGAGTGATCGCGAGCGTGACTCCGAGAAATCCGAGTTCCTCACCGACCACGGCGAAGATGAAGTCGGTATGTTGCGCGGGCAGGAACGCGAGCCGCTTCTGCGTCCCCATCGTGTAGCCCTTTCCGAACCAGCCTCCCGAACCGATGGCGATCTGCGACTGGATGACGTGGTAGCCGGAAAGCCGCGGATCGATGTTCGGATTGAGGAAGACGAGCAGACGCTTCTGCTGGTACGGCGCGAGCTTTTCCCACAGCATGGGAGAGAACACGCCGAAGATCACGTTGATGACGACGAGGAAGATTCCCTCGTACATGTACGGCTTGTACCAAAGCACGAGCGCGATGAGGAGCAGGAACCACGCGCCCCAGTAGAAGGTGTTGTAGGCGAGTATGAGACTGACCACCGGGCTCGCGACGAGCACGAGCAGCGGCCACGACACGCCGGCCCAGAAGAGCATGGCGAAGGCGAAGCCGATGAACACGATTCCACTCCCCAAATCTGGCTGCTTCATGATGAGGGCCCATGGAATTCCGACCACCAGCGCAGGCTTCCACAGCTCGAGCAGAGATCGCGGAGGCTCTTTGAAGGTCGACAGGACCTTCGCCATCGCCAACACGACGGTAATCTTCGCCAGCTCCGACGGCTGTCCAATGCGGAAGCCGCCGATGGCGAGCCAGCTCTTCGAGCTTGCCGCGGTGCCCGCACCCTTGCCGATGAAGAGCAGCAGCAAGAGCATTGCGATCGTCGCGCCATACACCGGCCAGGTGAGCCAATCGAGCATTCGCACGGAGAAGCGGCTCACTCCGTACGCGGCTGCAATCGAGAGGCAGAACCAGATGAGCTGCGCGCGCCAGAGCTTCGCGACTCCCGTAAGGATGTCGGTCTGACCGGCGGAGTAGACGATGGAAATCCCGTAGAGCGACAGGAGCAGCGCCACGGCCACCAGCGGCCAATCGATGGGAAAGCGGCGCGTGGGCATCAGCCGTCCACCGACAGGTCGACGATGGGCACAACGTGCAGATATGCCTGAATGATCTTCGAGGCGATCGCGGCGGCGCGCGTACCGTGTCCACCGAACTCGATCATGACCGCAACAACGATGGATGGCTTGTCCGCGGGAGCAAAGCCCACGAACCATCCGTGATTGAGCTCCTTTCCATTCACGAACTTGCCGCTCTGGGCCGTCCCCGTCTTGCCGGCGAGCTGCACGCCCTTGATCGCCGACGCGGCCGCGGTACCGACGTTCACCACTCCGACGAGTGCCTGACGAATCTGTTCCATCTGATCAGCGGGGAGCTGCACGACCTGCACGCGCTCGGGTGTGCCCTTCTTGATCTGCGGCTTCGCCGCCTTGCCATCCGTGCCGAGCGCCGAGTAGAACTTCGCCATGTTGAGGATGGTCTGGGAGTTGTCTCCCTGTCCGATCGCCATGCTCAGTACGAGGGAACTCGTCCACCCTTTCTTGCCGTACTTGATGTCGAAGTACTCGGTGCTCTTCGGGAAGCGCGGCTTCAGTTCCTCGGGAAGATCGATGCCTGCCTTCTTGTCGAAGCCGATGGCGACGCCGCCAGCGACGAGACGAGCGATGCCGAGTCTCATACCCAACTGATAGAAGTAAACGTCGCAGGATTTCGCGATCGCTCCCTTCAGATCCAGGTAGCCGTGCCCTTCTTTCTTCCAGCAGCGGAAGTAGCGCGATCCGACCTGCAAGCCGCCCGTACACGCGATCGGCATCCTGTCCGTCATCTTCACGGCGCCCGTCTCGAGTCCGATCGCTACCGTTGCGAGCTTCCAGGTGGAGCCAGGCGGATACGTACCCTGCAGTGCCTTGTTGTAGAGGGGACGACGCGGATCGTTATTGAGCGAGTCGTAGTACTGCGCGGACACGCCACCGATGAATCGATTGCCGTCGAAGCTCGGCGCGCTGTAGAGCGCGAGCACGCCACCCGTCTGCGGGTCGATCGCGACTGCGCCTCCTTGAAGCGAGTCGCCGAAGATGCCCGCGACGAACTTCTGGAGATCCAGATCGATGTTCGTGTGCAGGTCGGGGCCCGCCTCCGGGATCTGATCCTGCTGTGCTCCCGAATTCCTGACGATGCGTTGGCGCGCGTCCACCTCGACGAACTGGAATCCCTCCTTGCCTCGAAGCAGCGACTCATACTGCTTCTCGAGTCCCTGCTTGCCGACCTGTTGCCCCGCCTTGTAGTCAGCGAAGGAACTCTGCGCGAGTTCCGCCTCGCTCACTTCGCCGACGTACCCGACGAACGAGGCGACCGCGGGCCCGTCGGGATAGAATCGGCGCGGCGCGCTCTGGATGATCAACCCCGGAAACTGCGAACGGTGCTCCTCGAGGACGCTCACGACGTCGAACGACGCGTCGGGGATGATTACCGTGGGACGGGTCGGTGCGCGCCGAAAACGCCGCACCGACTTCTCGATCTGCCCAGGCGTGAGACTGATCGTTCCGGTGAGCCTCTGGAGCACCGCGCGCAGCGTGTCCTCCTTCATCGCGAGCACCGACACCGAGTACCCGATGACGTTGTCCGCAATCACCTTGTTGTTGCGATCGAAGATCACGCCGCGCGGCGCCGGCAGGGGCAGCTCGCGCAACCGGTTCGTCTTCGACTGCAGATCGTACTTCTGATGATTCAGTACCTGACTGCGAAAAAACCCGCCCAGCAGGAACAGCAGCACCCCCGCGACGATCATACTCGCGACGCGTCCGCGCTTGACGATGTCGTTGGGGTGAAAGCTCATGTACCGCGCGTCTCCAGCACCGGCCGTAACGCCATGAGCGCCAGCACGCCGGCGACTGCCGTCACCGCTGCGGAGAGCGAAGACCAGACGAGGATCTGCATCAGCAGCTCAGCTCCGTGCATCCGGCGCACCACGAGGTGCATCACGACTTCATACGCCCACTTCCCGAGGAAGAGGAAGAATCCATTCAGCAGGACGTGGTCGGCGAAGAAGACGGCCTTGAGTCGCGACCACCCGAAGCCAATGAGCGTCATCGCGAGTGCGCCCGCGCCGAATGCGCCGAGTGCGAGCGAGTCCGACGCGAGGCCGATGATGAAGCCGAACATCGCGGCGATCCCCGGCCGTACGCGAACCGAGGCGACCAGCAGCGCGATGATCAGGAAGTCCGGCGACGCGCGCCAAGCGAGCAGTGGACGCAGCGTGTAGTGCAGCAGAATCAGAATCGCACAGAGAAGGATCGTGCGAACCGTGGCGCCCCAGTTCATGGCCGCACTCCTGGCGTCGTATCCCGTCTCAGTGTATCGGCCCGTGCCGCGGCAATGCTGTCGCGGCGCTGGCGACGAATGCGAGCCGCAGCGATGCTGTCGCGTCGTGCGCGCGCGCGCGCCACGGAATCAGGCGGCAGTGTGCCCGCCGCGCGCGCGACGCTGTCGCCCCGCGAGAGGCTGTCTCGGTGGAGCGAGTCAGCATACAGACGCGCGGCGGAATCGATTGCGGCGCGGCGCGCCGCGGCCTCCCTCGTTGCCGACTGCCGCGCGAGCGAATCACCAGCGGCGACGATGCTCTTCGTCGCTGAATCGATTGCACCCACGTCGGCCCACACATTGATCAGCCCCGCGGCCGCGCGTTGCGGGGTGAGGATCATCACCGACGTCAGCTCGGAGGGATTCACCGCGGGGCGCAGCAGATAGGTGCGCGCCCACGCTTCCGCCGTCCGGATCTCCGCGAGCACGACTCCCACCGGGATTCCTTTGGGATAGATGCCCCCGAGCCCCGAGCTGTACACGATGGCGCCGGGCTTCATCGTGGCGCGAAAGGGCACGCCGCGCATCTCGAGCAGATAGCGCTCGGAGCGCAGAAATGCCGGCTCCTGCGTCGTGCTCGACGTCGTGACGTGCGGCTGCACGATGCCGAACGCGCTGCCGTCCGCCGACATCGCGCTCACGCGGAAATCAGGGTGCGCGAAGAGAATGGCGAGACTCATCGTCGGATCCACCGTCTGCACGACGCCGACGACGCCCTCCGGAGCGACGACGAGACTGCGGTCGGCCACTCCCGCCTTCGAGCCCGCGCTCAGCGTGACGGTGAAATCTTCCGCGCGACCGCGCCCCTGCAGCGCCTCGGCCGGAATGAATCCCCATTGAATCTTCGCGCCGAGGCCGAGCAGCTTGCGCAGCCGGTCATTCTCGGTCTCGAGCGTCGGGACGCGCGCGGCGGCGAGCGCCAGCGTATCGCGCCGAAGCTCGACGCGCTCGGAGGCGAGGTACGCGGCACGCCATCGCTCGGCGCCGAGTTGCAGGCGAATCAGCGGGGCGACGAGTGTGCGGCGCAACGTGCCTGCAACGGGCTCCCGCAGGTTCGCGGGAAGCCCCATCGCGACGAGCGACAACAGGGTGCACGCGACGAAGATGACGACGTCCACCCGGGCTGTGAATCGAGACGGTCGCGCCACGCGCGCCTCAGGTGCTCAGGACCGACCAGTACTTCTCCTCGTCATCAAGGATTCGGCCCGTGCCGCGCACGACGCACGTCAGCGGATCCTCGTCAACGTGGATCGGCAGGCCGGTCTCCTGACTGAGCAGGAGATCGAGCCCGCGGATGAGCGCACCACCACCGGTCATCACGATACCGCGATCCACGATATCACTCGCCAGTTCGGGAGGAGTAATCTCGAGCGCGCGACGCACGGCGTCGACGATCTGTTGAATGGGCTCCTGCACCGCTTCGCGAATCTCGGTGGAATGCACGCGCACCGTCTTTGGAATGCCGCTCACAAGATCGCGTCCCTTCACTTCCATCTCGCGCTCGTCACCGATCGGCGCCGCACTGCCGATCTGAATCTTGATCTGCTCCGCGGTGGGCTCACCGATGAGCAGGTTGTAGTTCTTGCGCATGAACTGCACGATCGACATGTCGAGCTCGTCGCCGCCAGTGCGAATCGACGTGTCGCTCACGATGCCCGACAGCGCGATGACGGCGATCTCCGTCGTGCCGCCGCCGATGTCGATCACCATGTTGCCCGTCGGTGTCTCGATAGGAAGGCCGACACCGATCGCCGCCGCCATCGGCTCGGCGACCATGAACACTTCCTTCGCGCCCGCACCGAGCGCGGAGTCGCGCACCGCGCGGCGCTCCACTTCGGTGATGCCACTCGGCACACACACGATCACACGCGGCTTCATCTTGAAGACGTGATTGTCGATGATGAGCTTCAGGAAATAGCGCAGCATCTTTTCCGTCACGTCGAAGTCGGCAATGACGCCGTCCTTCATCGGCCGCACCGCGATCACGCCTTCAGGCGTTCGCCCGAGCATGCGCTTCGCTTCGAGCCCGACACCCTTGATCTGCTTCGTCGCGCGGTCGATGGCAACGACCGACGGCTCGTTGAGGACGATCCCTTCGCCCTTGACGTAGATGAGCGTATTGGCCGTGCCGAGGTCGACACCAATCGCGTTCGCGGGGAAGAGACTTCCCGACTTGAAAAAGGACCAGCGCATCAATCCGGGGTTGGGGCGCTCGAACCGGTTGCGGAGAACGAGCCGTACACGTGACGGGGGCGAAAACGTCGAAAGCTAGTCCCCGTCCTGATGAGGGGCAAGCCATTGTCTCTTCACAACCTACGCGATCTCGGCCGCGGCTCCGAGCACCGGCACGTGCCCCCGTCCGATATATCGCAAAAGGCACACCGAAACCATCCCGGTGTGCCTCTCACTTTTCTGACACGGACTCGCCAAACTAACGGTTCAATTCACGAACTGCTCCGGCGCGTGGTACTCCATCCCGAACGCCTCGGCCACACCCTCGTACGTCACCTTGCCCTGGGCAACATTGAGGCCCTTGAGCAGCGCCGAATTCTCCTTGAGCGCACGACGCCAGCCCTTGTTCGCGAGCTGAGCCGCATACGGCAGCGTGGCGTTGGTGAGCGCGAGGGTCGAGGTGCGCGGCACGCCGCCCGGCATGTTCGCCACGCCATAGTGAATCACGCCATCGACCACATACGTCGGATTTTCGTGCGTGGTCGCGTGAATCGTCTCCACGCAGCCGCCCTGATCGATGGCGACGTCGACGATCACCGAGCCAGGCTGCATCGACGCGAGGTCTTCCCTGCGCACCAGACGCGGCGCCTTCGTGCCTGGAATGAGCACGCCACCGACAACGAGATCCGCCGTCTTGATCTGCTCGAGGATGTTGTGGCGATTCGAGTAGATGAGCTGCACGTTCGCCGGCATCACGTCGCTCAGATAGCGCAAACGCTCGAGCGAGACGTCGAGAATGACGACCTTGGCGCCCATGCCCGCCGCCATCTTCGCCGCGTTGATGCCGACGATGCCGCCTCCGAGGATGACGACCTTCGCGGGGGCAACGCCCGGCACGCCACCGAGCAGCACGCCACGGCCACCATACAGCTTCTCGAGGTACTTCGCTCCCTCCTGCACCGCCATGCGTCCCGCGACCTCGGACATAGGAATAAGGAGCGGTAATTCGCGCGACGGCAGCTCGACCGTCTCGTACGCGACGCAGACCGCGCCACTGGCGAGATGCGCCTTCGTCAACGCCTCATCGGCGGCGAAGTGGAAGTAGGTGAAGATGAGCTGGTCCTTCCGCATGTGCGGCCATTCGACCTTGATCGGCTCCTTCACCTTCATGATCATGTCGCTCTTCTTCCACACCGTCGCGGCGTCAGGAGCGATCGTCGCGCCGGCGGTCGTGTAGTCCTCGTCGCTGAAGCCGCTGCCGAGCCCTCCGCCCGTCTCGATGAGCACCGTGTGTCCAGCACTCACGAGCGACTCGGCGCCGGCGGGCACCAGGGCGATGCGGTTCTCGTTCGTCTTTATTTCCTTCAGAACGCCGATTTTCATAGGGTGGACATTGTTTCGAGTGGAAGGCCCGATGAAGGGCTTGGGTCCGACTGTCGGACACTCCGACTGTCTGATGTGCTATTAAAAATCGTCCCCTGGCCCCAAAGACACAACCGTCTGCTTCTCCGGGCCAAAGAATTCGCGAGCGACTTCAGCGATCTGCTCCTCGGTCACCGCGTCCACGAGCGCCAGCATCTCGTCGAGCGTATGGTACGGCTCACCGTAGAGCTCAACGCCGGCACAGCGGTACATGCGCGCGCTCACGCTCTCGAGGGAGAGGGTGATCTGCCCCTTGAGCTGGCTCTTCCCCATGGCCAACTCGTCCGCGGGAAGACCATGCGCTGCCACGGATGCGAGTTCGGCGTCGATCGCGTCCAGCGCTTCGCGCGCCGTGTCGGGGCCCGTTCCCACGTAGACGCCATGCATGCCGACGTCGGCGTGGAACGATTGAAAGGTGTACACGGCGTAGGCCAGCCCGAGCTCCTCGCGCACGCGCTGGAACATGCGCGAGCTCATTCCACCGCCGAGGAGCACACTGAGCAGCACGAGCGCGTGGCGACGTGGATCGCCGTGCGCCACGGTCGCGCTTCCGGCGACGATATGCGTCTGCGCTCCGTCGCGCTTCACATGCTTGCGCAGTGGCGGCAACGCGATCGCAGGCGGCACGACCAGTCGCGTCACGTCGCCGGGACGGTCTGCCGTCCAGCCGGTGCGTTCCAGCGTCGCGAGCAGCGCGTCGTGCTCGACATTGCCAGACGCGGCCACAATGAGCTGCGAGGGATGATAGGCTCTCGCGTGAAGCGCCTGCAGATCATCGACCCCCAGGGCCGACACCGAATCCCGCGTACCGAGAATCGAGTAGCCATAGGGATGCGCGCCCCAGAGCACTTCGTTGTGCAGCTCGTAGACGAGATCGTCGGGCGTGTCTTCGACCATCGCGATCTCCTCGAGCACGACCTTTCGCTCGAGCTCGAGATCCTTCTTCCGCAGCAGCGGACGGAAGACGAAGTCGCCGATCACATCGGCGGCGACGTCGAGATGCTCGTCGAGCACACGCGCCTGATACACGGTGTGCTCGCGCGAGGTATACGCGTCGAGCGAGCCGCCGAGCGCCTCCAGCTCGAGAGCGATCTGCTTCGCCGAGCGTTTCGCGGTCCCCTTGAAGACCATGTGCTCCAGCAGATGGGACACGCCCATCTTTTCGCGTGGCTCGTGGAGCGACGCGGCGCGAACCCATGCCCCGAACGCGACCGACCGCACTCCCGGCATGTGCTCCGAGAGTACGGTCAGTCCATTGGGAAGCACGGTGCGGCGGAAACCGTCCGCCGGCGTGTCACCGCGGCCCACTAGCGGCGCGAGCGGCCTCCACCGCCAGCAGGACGACGCGGCCGGTCACCCTCCTCGCGCGGAGGGCGATCACCCTCCGGACGCGGCGGACGCGGCTCCTCTTCCGGCATTCCTTCCGGACGCGGCACCAGCGCCTTCATCGACAGGCGCAGACGTCCACGCTCGTCGCGGTCGAGCAGCTTCACCGTCACGCGATCGCCCTTGTTGACGACGTCTTCCGTCTTGTCGGTGCGGCCGTGCTTCAGCTCGGATATGTGCACGAGGCCTTCCGTGCCCGGCATGATCTCAACGAAAGCGCCGAACGCCGTCGTCGTCTTGACGGTGCCTTCGTACGTCGCGCCGATCTCCGGCTCCGCCGTGATCGCCTGCACCATCTGGCGCGCGCGCTGCATCGCCTCGCCGCCGACGGCAGCGATGGTGACGAGACCCGTGTCGTCGACCGTGAGCTCGGCGCCCGTCTCGTCCTGAATGCCGCGAATGGTCTTGCCCTTCGGTCCGATGAGATCGCCGATCTTCTCGGGGTTGATCATCAACGTCACGATGCGCGGCGCGTAGGGGCTGAGCTCCTCACGTGCCGTGGCAAGCGCCTTGTTCATCTCGCCGAGGATGTGCAGGCGGCCTTCCTTTGCCTGCGCCAGCGCCTCTTTCATGATCTGGAGGCCGAGGCCCTCGATCTTCATGTCCATCTGGATCGACGTGATCCCATTCGCCGTGCCGGCGACCTTGAAATCCATGTCGCCGAGATGATCCTCAGTGCCAAGGATGTCGGTGAGGATCGCGTACTTCTTCCCTTCCTTGATCAGACCCATCGCGACACCAGCCACGGCGCCGCGAATCGGCACGCCGGCGTCCATCATCGCGAGCGAGCCACCGCAGACCGTCGCCATCGAGCTGGAGCCGTTGGACTCGAGAATCTCCGAGACGATGCGCAGGGTGTACGGGAAATCGGCAAAGTCCGGCAGCACGCCCTGCAGCGCACGCTCGGCGAGGTTGCCGTGTCCGATCTCACGACGCGACGTGCCGCGCATCGGGCGCACTTCGCCGGTGCAGAAGGGCGGGAAATTGTAGTGCAACATGAACGACTTCGTCGTCTCGGTCGGGCTGTCGATCGTGTCGAGGCGCTGGGCGTCGTTCGCGGTGCCAAGCGTGACGGCGACGAGCGCCTGCGTCTGGCCACGTGTGAAGAGCGTCGAGCCATGCGCGCGCGGCAGCAAGCCGGCGTCGATCGTGATCGGACGGACTTCGTTCGTCGCTCGGCCGTCGACGCGCTTCTTCGTCGTCAGCACCTGCGAGCGGAGTGCGCTGTACTCGAGATCGCCGAGGATGTTCTTGATCTCCTTGACGTTGTCGGGCAGCTCGGCGGCAAACGACTCGGCCACTGCCTTCTTGACGCGCTCCACCGCCTGGACGCGCGTCTGCTTGTCCTTCTGGTTGAGCGCCTCGGCGATCTTCGCGTCGGCGGCGGCCTTCACCTTCTCGACGAGGCCGTCGGTGACCGGAGCCTTATCCCACGCGAGCTTTTCCGTCTTGGGCGCGAGCGCGAGCAGCTCCTTCTGGTAGCCGATGAGCTCCTTGATGCCGGCGTGCGCGACCGTGATCGCTTCAACGACGTCGTCTTCGCTCACCTCGAGAGCGCCGCCCTCCACCATGAGGATGGACTCCTCGGAGCCGGCGACGATGAGCTCAATGTCGCTGTACTCGAGCTGCTGGAAGGTCGGGTTGAGCACCCAGTTGCCCTGCACGCGGCCGACGCGCACGCCGGCAATGAGCTCGGAGAAGGGCGTCCGGGAAGCGTTGAGCGCGTACGACGTCGCGACGAGCGCGAGGACGTCGGCCTTGTTCTCCTGGTCCGCGGAGATGACGTAGCAGAAGACCTGGACTTCGTTCTGGAAGCCTTCCGGGAAGAGCGGGCGGATGGAGCGGTCGATAATGCGGCAGCTCAGGATCTCGCCGTCGGTGGGGCGGCCTTCCCGCTTGATGAAGCCACCGGGGATCTTGCCGGCGGCGTAAGTCTTCTCCTTGTACTCCACGGTCAAGGGGAAGAAGGGGAGCGGACTCTTGTTGTCGCTCACCGTGACGGTCGCGAGGACCATCGTATCACCGTAGGTGATGAGGCATGAGCCAGCGGCCTGCTTGGCCATGCGGCCGGTCTCGATGACCAGCTTGCGTCCCGCGAACGTCTTTTCAATGCGTTGCATGTGTTTTCCTGTCGTTTCTCTGCTTTGCGGCCGACCTTATGCCGGCGCGCGCTTCGTGAAATGCAAAACGCGCGGCCCGCAAGAGATGCGTCCGCGCGTGTGCACTATTGACCAGCTTAGTACCGCAGTCCGAGTTCCTGAACGATCTTTCGATAACCGTCGATGTCGGTCCGCTTCATGTAGTTGAGAAGGCGGCGACGGGTCCCGACCATCTTCAGCAGCCCGCGGCGGCCGTGATGGTCCTTCTTGTGCGCCCGAAAGTGCTCGGTGAGGTAGTTGACGCGCTCGGTGAGGAGGGCAACCTGGACACGGGCTGAACCGGTGTCCGTCTCGTGCGACTTGTACTTCTCGAGCGTCGGGGTGTTGTCGAAAGCCATGTTCCTGGACTGTCCTAAGCGAGGCAAAATGGTTGAGCCGTGGAACTTAGCTCAAGGCAGCGACGGTGTAAAGGGCCGGAGGTCGGACAGTCTGACAGCCTTCCACGTCATCCAAATAAGCGGGCGACAATATCCTTCACCCCGCTCGCCACGTCGTTGAACGTCGACATCGCGAAGATCAGTAGAATGGCCACCAGGCCGAACCGCAGGATGTACTCGCGGGTCCGCGCGCTGAACGGGCTTCCCTTCACCGACTCGGCAACATTGATCAGGATCTGACCGCCATCCAGAATCGGGATCGGCAGCAGATTCAGCACGGCGACATTCACGCTTAGAATGGCGATGAGGAGAAAGAGACTCTCCAGCCCGCTCTCCGCGGCGGCCACTGAGGCCCGGGTGATCGCGATGGGGCCGCCGAGCTGGCGGACCGATACTTCGCGCGTGAGGAGACCGTGCACGACATCCACGATCTTCGTCGCGGTGAGCCAGGTCTGGCGGGCGCCTTCGCGCACGGCGTCGCCCACACCCAATGGCTGCCGGCTGGTGAAGTCCGCCGGCATTGCGCCGATCTTTCCCACCGATCCCATAACCTTCGTCACGGGATCCTTCTGCGGCGTCGCCTCGGGCTTGACGGTAAAGGTGAGCCGACGTCCGCCGCGGCGAATCTCGAACGGCAATTCCTTGCCGGCCGACGGGGTGACGCGCTCCTGGAGCTGTGACCAACTCTGCACAGGCAGGTGATCGATCGACACGATGGAATCGCCTGCGCGAAGGCCTCCGCGCACGGCGGCGCTCCCCGGCAGCACGTCGCCCAGGACTGCCGGAATGAAGAAGTCGATCGAGGCGCCGACGCCGGACGCAGACGGATGATTCTTGCCACCAACGGGCACGTTCACCGTACCACGGTTCGTCGTAATGGTCAGCGTACCGGCCGGCGTTGCATCGATCCGGTCCCGCACCTCAATCCAGTTGCGGACGGAGGCTCCATTCACGGCGACGATTGTGTCGCCAGGCTGAAGGGCCGCGAGCGACGGCGCGTTCGCCGGCAGATGCACGGCACCGACCACTCGGGTGCCGATAACGACCTCGCCGTACTTCATGCCGAGAGTCGTCAGCACGGTGAACGCGAGCAGGATGTTCATCGTCACGCCAGCGATCATGATGAACAACCGGGCAGCGAGGCTCTTGGACTCGAACCAGCGCGACTCGGGCACGGGCTTCGGTCCGAAGGGAATCATCGCCTCGGGATCGTAGCCCGAATCGTCCGGCTTCAGGGCGCCCGTCTCTTCATTGCCCCCCTCGATGAACGCCGTCTCCGCGTCATGCCGCGACGCCATGCGGACGTAGCCGCCAAGCGGCAGCGCGGCGAGCACGTACTCGGTCTCGCCATGCCGCTTGCGAAACAGCGCCGGCCCGAAGCCGATGGAGAAGCGCGGAGCGTACACGCCGACGAGCTTGGCCGCGATGAAGTGGCCGAGTTCGTGGACGAAGATGACCAGGCCGAAGACGACGATGGGCGCGATATAGGCTAGCATCGAAACAACTCCTGCACGTGCCGGCGCGCATCGGCGTCGGCGATGAGAATGGCGTCGAGCGATCCGCCGGGCGCGGTGCCGAGCCTGGCGAGTGCACTGCCGATGGCGCGCGCGATGTCACTGAAACGTATCGCGCCATCGAGAAAGAGCGCCACCGCCTGCTCGTTCGCCGCATTGAACACCGCAGGTGCGGCCCCGCCTGCCAGTCCGGCCGCGATGCCAAGATCCAGCGCGGGAAACTCCGCGCGCCGAACGGGCTCGAACTGGAGTGGCGAGACTGCAACGGGGTCGAAGACAGGTACCCCGCTGTCACACACCCGATCCGGATACGTCATCGCATAGAGTATCGGCAACTCCATGCTCGGCGCTCCGAGTTGCGCCAGCACGCTGCCGTCCACGAACTCGACGAACGAATGCACCACGCTCTGCGGATGGACGACGACGTCGATGCGATCGTACGGGACGCCGAAGAGAAAGTGTGCTTCGATCACCTCGAGCGCTTTGTTGGCCAGCGTCGCGCTATCGACGGTGATCTTGCGACCCATCTGCCAGGTCGGATGCTGCAGCGCATCAGCGAGCGTCGCCCCGTCGAGCTGCTCGCGCGTCCACTCGCGGAACGGTCCACCCGAGGCGGTGAGCACGAGACGTCGCACTTCGCTGCGCGGACGTCCCGCAATGCACTGGAGAATCGCGCTATGCTCGCTGTCGACAGGAACGAGCTCTCCCCCGCCGTGCAGCGCGGCCTCGGTGACGAGCGCACCGCCCATCACGAGCGATTCCTTGTTCGCCAGCGCGACGCGCTTTCCCTTTCCCAATGCAGCGAGCGTCGCATTCAAGCCAGCGGCGCCGACGACGGCGTTGAGGACGATGTCCACGTCCTCCCGCGTCGCCGCGTCGATGAGACAGGCGTCTCCCGCACCGTGACACCAGTCGGGTGGCGCTTCGCCGCCAGACCGCACGAGGCCGACGTAAGCGGGCTGGAAGACGCGCGCCTGCTCTTCGAGAAGACTCGCGTTCGTGAACGCCGTCAGCGCCGCGACGCGAAAGCGCGCGCGCTGCCGCTCGACGACTCTGAGCGCAGTCGTGCCGATCGATCCGGTGGAACCGAGGATTGCGACACCGCGCGGCGTCACGGAAAGACGGGAATGGGAAGCCATCCAAGCAACAGGTACGCGACCGGCAGCACGAAAATGAGACTGTCGAACCGGTCGAGAATGCCGCCGTGACCTGGAATGATGTGTGAGCTGTCCTTCACTCCTGCCTCGCGCTTGAGCAGCGACTCGAAGAGATCGCCGACCTGGGCTGCTGCGCTGATGAGGATACCAAACAGGATCACGCCCCACGGCGAGAATCCCAGATGTGCGACCGGCACAAGCACTCCGCGCCCGTACGCATACGCGACGACCATGCTCGCGCCCAGTCCGCCCACGGCGCCGGCGATCGTCTTGCCCGGGCTCACGGAAGGCATGAGCTTGCGGCCGCCGATCGCGCGCCCAACGAAGTACGCGCCGATGTCCGAGGCCCACGTCACGAGCAGCGGGAAGACCAGCAGCGCGCCTCCCGGCGGGATGGGCACGGAGAGTGGGCCGAGCAACAGATGCTTCGCTCCCACGGTGTCGTAGCCCGCGACGATGTCGTGGTAGCGAATCGCGTAACCGAAGCCGAGCATTCCGGCCGTATACAGCACGCCGAACATCGTCGTTGCGGCAGCACCGAGCGGGCTTCCGTCGATACCGCGCAGCCAGATGGTGGCGCCCATGATCAGCAGCACAACGAGGGCGCCGAGCGCGGGCCGCACGGTGAAGACGCCGAGGTAGTGTGCGTGAATCGCGAGCGGAACGATGCCGGCCAGCGCGATCCCGACGTCGTCGAGCGGACGTGCACCGGTCGCGCGCGCGATGCGGAAGAATTCCCACGCACCGAGGGCGCAGACGATCGCGAGGAGCGCCGCAAGCGGGGCCCCACCCGCGAGCACGATCCAGAGCGCGAGAGGGGCGGCGACGATGGAGAAGAGAAAGCGCTTCGCGAGCTCGCTCATGCGCGCGGGCGGATGCTGCTCGTCGCCCGCGTCAGACTTCCATGATCTCGGCCTCTTTGGCCTTGATCATCTGATCGATCTTTCCGATGTAGTCGTCGTGGACCTTTTGCAGATCCTTCTCGGCGTGTTTCACGTCGTCTTCGCTCACGCCGCTGAGCTTCTTCAGGCTGTCGCGCGCATGCGTCCGCGCATGGCGAACGGCGATCTTGCCATCTTCGGCGAGCTTGTGGACGATCTTCACGAGATCCTTGCGCCGCTGCTCGTTCATCGACGGCAGCGGGACGCGGATCACTCCGCCCTGCGACGACGGCTCGAGCCCTAAGTCGGAGTCGCGAATCGCCTTCTCGACGATCTTTGACTGCGACTTGTCGAACGGCGTGACGAGAATGGTTCGCGGCTCCGGCGCAGCGATGCTCGCGACCTGATTGAGCATCATCTGCTGTCCGTACATCTCGACGCGTACGGTGTCGAGCATGTTGGGCGAGGCCTTGCCCGACCGTACAGAGGAGAACTCACTCTTTGCCGCCTCGATACCCTTCTCCATCGAGGTACGGCAGTCCTTCACGATCTGCTGGGTTGTGCTCATCGGACCTATTTGACCAGGGTTCCGACGCGTTCGCCGCGAACCGCCGCGGCAATCACGCCCGCTGTATGGATGTTCAGCACGATCAGGGGAAGTGCGTTTTCCTTGCAAAGCGTCACGGCGGTCTGATCCATCACCTTGAGCTCTTCGAGCATCACGTCGCGGTAGCTGATCTCCTCGTAGAACTTCGCGTTCGGGTCCTGCTTCGGATCGGCGGAGTAGACGCCGTCCACGCTGGTCGCCTTGATGATCACCTGCGCCTTGATCTGAATCGCGCGCAGGACGGCTGCCGTATCGGTGCTAAAGTAGGGGTTGCCCGTGCCGGCGGCAAAGATGACGATGAGCCCCTTTTCCAGGTGCGCCAGCGCGCGGCGCCGAATGTAGGGCTCGGCGAGCTCCTCCATCCGGATGGCCGTCATGACGCGCGTCTCCATCCCCTTTCGCTCGAGGATGTCCTGCACGGCGAGCGCGTTGATCACCGTCCCGAGCATCCCCATGTAGTCGGCGCTCACGCGATCCATTCCCATTTTGGAAAGCTGTGAGCCGCGAACGATGTTGCCGCCGCCGATCACGAGACCGAGCGACGCACCAGTCTGGACCACCAATTGGATTTCGTCGGCGATGCGGTTGATGGCGGGAAAATCGAATACGAGGCCTCGATCTCCGGCGAGCGCTTCGCCGGAGATCTTGAGCAGAACGCGAGGATAGCGGAGCTCGGCCACGGGTGAGATCATTCCTGACCCAACTGGAAGCGTGCGAACCGGCGGATCGACGCGTCGGCGCCCAGCGCCTTCACGAGATCGCGAATCGTCTTGCTCTCGTCGCGAACCCAGGGCTGGTCGAGCAGCGTGACCTCCCTGTAGAACTTGTCGATGCGGCCTTCGACCATCTTCTGGATGATGTTCGCCGGCTTGCCACTCGCGGCCGACTGCTCCGAGACAATGCGGCGCTCGCGATCGACCAGTGCTGCCGGGACGTCGTCGCGCGTGACGGCAACGGGCACGGTCGGAACGCCGGCGGCCACATGCTCCGCGATCGTGCTCGCAACCTTCTGCGCTTCTTCGCCACTGGCGCCCGCGAGCTCGACCAGCGCTGCCACCTTTCCGTTGTGATGCACGTAGCTGCCAACCGCACCCTGCCCGCCGAGCCGCGCATACCGACGCAGCACGATGTTTTCGCCGATCGTGCCCGTGAGCATCTTCAGCGCTTCGGCGAGGTTCGCGGAATCACCGAAGGCAACTGCCATGATGGGCGAGCCTTCCGCGTTGGCGACGATGCCATCGGTCTCTTTGTGGTCGTGAACCGCGGTCGCGATCTGATATGCCGTCTGCCCAAAGGCTTCGTTGCGCGCAACGAAGTCGGTCTCGCTGTTCAGCTCGACAAGCACGCCCGTCTTGCCGTCTGGCGACGTGAGCGCAACGATCTTTCCTTCGGTCGCCGCGCGGCCAGCGCGCGTTTCCGCCTTGGCGATTCCTTTCTTGCGAAGCCATTCGATGGACTTCTCGAGATCGCCCTCATTCTCCTCGAGGGCCTTCTTGCAGTCCATCATGCCGGCGCCCGTGCGCTGGCGGAGGGCGGAAACATCTTTGGCGGTGAACGCAGCCATGATTCGTCAATTCCTTATGTTGCGTGGAAACGCCGCCGGGCGTGCCGGCGGCGTCTGAATGGTAACCAGTCGGGCACGGGGGCGCCCAGAGGCACCCCCTTCGATCGCGACCCGGTACTACTCGGCGCTGTCCTCGGCGACGGCATCGCCAGCGTCGGCGGACTCCCCTTCGGTCCCCTTGAGGTGCGCGGCGATCGCTTCAGGCTTCGCGCGACGACGGCGCGGGCGACGGCGACGCTTGTCGTCCTTGTCGCCGGCGGACTCGGTGCCGCGCTCGGAGCTGTACGTCAGGCCGCCTTCCTTGCCCTCTTCTGCCTCGGCGCGGAGCGGAGCTTCGCGACGCGCTTCGGCGATCGTGTCGGCGATGGCCTTGGTGATCAGTTCCACGGAGCGGATCGCGTCGTCATTGCCGGCGATCGGAACGGTGATGAGATCCGGATCGGCATTGGTATCCACGATCGCGATGATCGGAATGCCAAGCTTGTTCGCCTCGGCCACGGCGATATTCTCCTTCTTCGCGTCGACGACGAACATGAGGCCCGGCGTGCGCGTGAGACTCCGGATACCGTTGAGGTACTTGGAGAGCTTCTCTTTCTCACGCGTCATCATGAGACGCTCTTTCTTGGTGTAGTTGGCCCACTCACCGCCTTCCGCGCTACCGGCCTCGAGCTCCTTCATGCGCTTGAGCTGTTTCTTGACCGTCTGGAAGTTGGTGAGGAGTCCACCGAGCCAGCGCTCGGTGATGTACATCGCACCGGCGCGCTCGGCTTCCTGCTTGACGATGCCGGCGACCTGCGCCTTGGTGCAGACGAAGAGCACGCTCTCGCCACGGAGGACGACGTCGCGCACGAGAGTCTGCGCGAGGTCGAGCTGGCGGAGGGTCTTCTGGAGATCGATGATGTGGATCCCGTTGCGCTCGGCGAAGATGAAGCGGCGCATCTTGGGATTCCAACGGCGCGTCTGGTGCCCGAAGTGGACGCCGGCCGCGAGGAGTGCCTCGAGTGTGGGCTTGTTGTCTGACATGTCCTGTACGGTTGGTTGATTCGTCCGCGGCCCCTCATCGTCTCCGCCCACCGGAGAACCGGCACCGGGCGGAGACTCAGGGCGCGTGTGAGATAACTGCGATTACCGCTTGCTGAACTGGAAGCGCTTGCGCGCCTTCGGACGGCCGGGCTTCTTGCGCTCGACCGCACGCGCATCGCGCGTGAGGAGGCCCAAGTCGCGCAGCTTGCGGCGGTGCGTCTCGTCGATCTTGACGAGGGCACGCGCCACGGCGAGACGAAGCGCGCCGGCCTGGCCGGTCTGGCCACCACCGTTCACATTCGCCTTGACGTCATACTGGCCGAGCTTGTCGGTCGCCGTGAACGGCTGCTGGATCGCCGCGACGAGCGTCGGACGGGGAAAATAGTCGCCGAGGGTGCGGCCGTTGATGTCCCACTTGCCGCTACCTGGCTTGATGTACACACGGCAGACGGCTTCCTTGCGGCGTCCGATCGTGTGCGTGATCTGCGAATCAGACATGAATTACTTCGCCTCGGCTTTCGGGAAGGTCAGCGTCTTGGGCTGCTGGGCAACGTGCGGGTGCTCGGCACCGGGATAGACGCGCAGCTTGCCACGGAGCACCTGGCGGCCGAGGGCCGTCTTGGGGAGCATGCCGTAGACAGCCTTCTCGATGATGCGCTCCGGGTGCTTGGCCAGCATGCTGGCGAAAGGCGTGAAGCGCTCGTGACCCATGTAGCCGGTGTGGCGGAAGTATTCCTTCTGCTCAGCCTTGCGTCCGGTGACACGAACTTTCGAGGCGTTGATGACGATGACACCGTCGCCGGTGTCCATGTGCGGGGTGAACATGGGCTTGTGCTTCCCGCGGATGATGCGCGCGACTTCCGTCGCGAGGCGCCCGAGGACCATTCCCTCGGCGTCGACGACGAACCAGTCTTGCTGGATGTCGTCAGGCGTGGCGCTGAACGATTTGAACATGACGTGTTTTCAACAACGTTTATAGAACGCCTCACCGGTGCGTAATGCAACCCGGGTCTCGGCCGCCAATGAAGGCGTTTTTGGGCAGACGTGTAAGCTAGGCAAGGGCTTAGGTGCAGTCAACGGCTGGCTGTTCGGCCCGCGTCGGCGCTACCCACCGACGCGGGCCGAACAGCGTAGTTTTCAGTATGCTCGAACAAACACCGCGGCGAATTCTCCTCATCGACGCCGACGCGTTCTACGTCGCCGTTGCTCGAATGATCGACCCCGAGGGGGCCGGGCGCGCCGCGCTGCTCATCGTCGGCGGGTCGGCGGAGGGGCGTGGCGTGGTCTGCTCGGCGTCGTACGAGGTGCGAAAGTTCGGCGTACGGTCGGCAATGCCGATGTCGCAGGCGCTGCGGCTCTGCCCCGACGCCATGCGCGTCCCCGTGCCGCAGGAAGAGTGCTCCCGAATACACCGGAAGATTCGCGTCGTGCTCGAGCGATTCGCGCCGGTGGTGCAGGCCGCGAGCATCGACGAGTGGTATCTGGACGTTGGCGGCACGGAGGCGCTCTATGAAGGAGCGTCGCTCGACACGATCGCGCGCTGCATCCGCGATGCGGTGCACGCCGAAACCGGGTTCACCGTCTCGATTGGCGGCGGAACATCGAAGCTCATCGCGAAGCTGGCTGTCGAGCGCGCGAAGCCGAAGCCGGGCACGGGCGGCAATGGCGTCAACATCATCGCGCCGGGCGGCGAGCTGGATTTCATGCGGCTCCTCGCTCTCGCCGACATTCCTGGCATCGGGCCCAAGACCACCGCGCGACTCGCCGAGCGAGGGTTGCGGTCGGTTGAAGACGTGCTCGCGCTCGATCCCGCAGCGTTGGCGCGACTCGTCGGTCCGCGCGACGCGGAGTGGCTGGCCGAGCGCGTCCGCGGCACCGATGCCGGCAAGGTCGCGGAACGCGAGACCGCGAAGAGCATCAGCCGTGACGAGACCTTTGCCGTCGATATCGATGACGACCTTCTGCTCGAGGGAGAGCTGACAGAGCTTGCGGGGCGCGCCGCCGCCGATCTGCGCAGTGACGGGCTCACCACGCGGACGATCACCGTGCGCATTCGCGACCGGGACTTCACGATGCGGCAGGCGAGCCGCACGGTGGACGAAGCGCTCGCATCGGACCGAGCTATCTACGTCGTCGCGCGTGAGCTGCTCCACAAGCTGCGCAAGGCTCGCCGAGTGCCCGCCCGCCTGTTGGGAGTCGGGCTCACGAACTTCACCGAGCCGCCCGTGAAGCAGCTCGCGCTGTTCGAGCAGCAGCGTGCAGCGCTGGAAACACCAAAGGACCGCGAACTTTCGCGCGCCGTGGACGCCGTGCGCGAGCGCTTCGGCCGAGATGCGATCGCACCGGGGAGAAAGCGATAGTCGGGCGCCGTCAGTGCGTGACCGGCTCCGCGACGAACGCGAGCCATTTGCCGTCGGGACTCACCGCGAGGCGGCTCACGTTCCTGACCCCATACTTCGACATATCCGCCACGGGCAGCCACCCACTCGTGACGTCCAGCGCGCGATTCCAGCGCACGAGCATGCTTCTGGTCGCGCTGAGTAACAACGCATCGGGAGTCCACGCGTGATACTCGTTGTCCGCGGGAGCTTGCACGAGCATCGTCTCAGACTCGCCCGTAACCGGCTGCGACATGATCCAGAGCGCCTTGTTGCTGTCCCGCTGCGTGTAGCTGAATGCGTCCTTGCCAGGAATGCGCTGGAGAGCACGGCCAATGTCGCGCGCCCGGATCTCATCGTGGCTGCCATCGCTGTCGATGACATGCAGCGTGGCCGGCGTGCCGAGGACGAAGGTCACGAGCTTCGCCGGACCGAGCCAGGCATGGTAGCCCACAGGCTTGAGCACGGTGAGCAGAAGCTGCGGATTGCTTCCGTCGAGCGCGAAGCTCCACAAGCGCTGCGTGGAATCCGCCTCGACGCGAATGACGCTCATGCGCAAGCCACCAGGCATCACCACTGCCGAGTATTCGCTCTCTGAAGTGGCGGTCACGCGTGAGTTGCGCCGCTCGGCGATGTCGTAACGCCAGATATCCGCCTGCGCATCCGCGCCGACCACCGTATACAGGATGCCACGGCTGTTCGGAAGAAAACTCGGCTGGTTGTCGTAACCGGGCCGGTGGGTGATGTTCGTCGCCGGGCCGATGACGAGGGAGTCGCCGACGCGTTTGATCGCCGCGAGAAAGATGTCCGTGTCGGGCGTCTGCGCCGGAGCGAGACCGGCCAGCAGAAACAGAAGCGCGGTGCCGCGAATGATTGCGCGCATCACTCGAGCTCCAGCAGCACGGCACCTTTCTCGACCGCCGTTCCGGGTTGTGCGAGCACTGCCTTCACGGTGCCCGCGGTCGTGGCTCGCAGCTCGTTCTCCATCTTCATCGCCTCCATGACGACCAGCCCTTGGCCGGGCTGCACGGTGTCACCGACCTGCACGGCGACGCGAACGATCATACCCGGCATCGGCGCGATGAGGGGCGCAGGTCCCGACGCCTCCTTCCCCGCCCCACTCAGCTCGCGAATCGCGCGCGTCCGCTCATCGAGCGCTTCGACCTCGTAGCGGAAGCCGTCGAACCAGAGCGTGTAACGCCCACGCGTCGCGCCGCGCCGTGCGACGACGCGATGTACCTCGTCGCCGATCGTGACCATGCGAACCGGCGTTCCTTCGACGTCGCTCAGGTGAACGACACTCGACGCGCCGTCGACGGTGACGACGTCGCCATCGAGCTCCACGTCCACGTCGGCGTCTCCGACTTTCACCAGATACTTCATGCGGCCTCCGGAACCAGCTCGCAGACGGTTTCGACGTGGGCTGTTTGCGGGAACATGTCGTACGCACGCACCGCCGCCAGGCGATAGCGCGGCATGCGCGAGAGATCGCGCGCCAGCGTCGCGGGATCACAGCTCACGTAAATCAAGGCGCTCGGCGGCGACGGGACATGCTGCAGCGCCTCGGTGACCCGCGCGTCGACGCCGCCGCGCGGAGGATTCAGCAGAACGAGATCAGCGGGCAACACCTCTGCGAGATGATCTTCGACTCGCCCGATCACTGCGCGAGACGGCGGGCGCATTCGATCCGCAAATCGCGCAACCGCTTCGGCGTCGAGCTCGATTGCGACGACGGTCGCTCCCCCCGCCGCGAGCGGCACGGCCGTGCCCCCCGCGCCGGCATACGCGTCTACGACGCGGCGAGGCGCGTGCGCGCGCGCGCGCGCGAGCACATGCTCCTGCAGTCGGGCGGCGACTCTCGCATTCACCTGCACGAATGACGCGCCGCCATGCAACTCCGCCGTTCGCGCAGCGAGTCGGCGCATCCGCCCATGATCGGGCTTCCACCAGAGCTCGATGATCGACGGGACCGCCGCGAAAAGCCGCTCCGCCCCTGGCCACGCACCGCCTCCTTCGACGACCACGGCCGCTCCGCCAGCGAGCAATCGCACCGCGACTCGGAGTGAACGCTCGCGAGGAAGGAAGTCGAATGCGCCGCGCAGCTCGCGCCAGCTCGCGATGACGCGCTCGTCAGTGATGGGGCAATCCGAGAGATCGAACACCGATGCCGGGTCATCGTACGGATGAAGGCCAGCGATCCAGCTCGATCCTTCGCGTCGTAGGTGCAGCGTCAACTTGCGCCGGTATCTCCACTGCGCATCGCTTGGCTCCACTGGCACGTCGCCGACGTCGCGGCGCCCGATGCGGCGCAGCGCATCGGCGATGATGGAGCCCTTCGCGCGAAGCTGCGCCTCGTACGCAAGATGCTGAAGCTGGCATCCTCCGCAGCGATCACCTGTGTAATGTTGGCAGCGCGGATCGACGCGATCGGGCGAGGCGATCTCGAGCGCCTCCAGAGTCCCTCGCGCGAAGCGCTTCGACCGCGCGAGGCGAACGCGAGCAACGTCCCCGGGAGCGGCGCGTGGAACGAAGACGACCATTCCCTCCGTGCGGCCTACGCCGTCGCCACCGGCAGCAATGCCCGTTATCTCGAGCCGAGCGACCGCGCTCGTCACCGGAGACCCTCGAGCCGCGCGGCGCGGAGCCAGGCGTCGGAGCCGTGCGCGTCCGCGGCGGGCGACGCGCCCGTTGCGCTGGAGGATGCGCGTCGCGGCGCGGAGCGCTCTCGTTCCGCGAGAAGCACGGCGGCGATCGCGGCACGTATGACTCCTTCCGGAGGCGGTTGCTGGTTCGTGAGGTCAGCGAGTCGCCGCTCGAGCCACTGGATCTCGATCGCGCCGCTGCGGAAATCTCCGTCCTCCATCACGCGGAGATGAAAATCGCGCGAGGTGTCCACGCCTTCGATCGTGAGCTCCAGCAACGCGCGATGCATTCGCTCCACCGCCTCCGCGCGCGTCGGCGCCCACACGATCAGCTTCGCGAGCATCGGATCGTAGTAGAGCGAGATCTCGCTCCCCGTCTCGATGCCGCTGTCCCACCGCACGCCTGGGCCGCTCGGCACGTGCAGATACTGCACGCGCCCGTTTGACGGAAGGAAGTTGTTCGCCGGATCCTCGCTCGTGATGCGGCACTCGATGGCCCAGCCGCGAGGAACGATCTCCTCCTGCTTGAAGGGCAGCCGCTCGCCGGCCGCGATGCGAAGCTGCCACTGCACCAGGTCGATGCCGGTCACGAGTTCGGTGACTGGATGTTCGACCTGAATGCGCGTATTCATCTCGAGGAAGAAGAACTCACCGTTCGCATCGAGCAGAAACTCGCAGGTTCCCGCGTTCACGTAGCCGGCAGCCTTCGCAGCGGCAACGGCCGCCGCGCCCATGCGCGCGCGAAGCTCCGGCGTGACGGCGATGCTCGGCGCCTCCTCGATCATCTTCTGATGCCGGCGCTGCACCGAACATTCGCGCTCGCCCAGGTGGAGCATCGTGCCGTGCTGGTCGCCGAGCACCTGGATCTCCACATGCCGCGGCCCGACGATGTACTTCTCGACGTACACCGCGTCGTCGCCGAATGCGTTCTTCGCCTCGCGTTGCGCCGACGCGAGCGCTGGTGCGAGCTCATCGCGGGTGTGAACGACGCGCATTCCCTTCCCACCGCCGCCGGCCGCGGCCTTCAGAAGCACCGGATAGCCGAAGCGCTCCGCTACCGCGGCCGCCTCGTCGGCGTCGCGAAGTGCCGTCGTCGTTCCGGGGACGACCGGCGTTCCGGCCGCGATCGCCAGCTCGCGCGCTGACGTCTTGCTTCCCATCGCGGCGATGGCCTCGGCGGGTGGACCGATGAACACGAGGCCGGCGTCGCGAACGGCGCGCGCGAACCATTCCCGCTCGGAGAGAAATCCGTAGCCCGGATGAATGGCTTCAGCGCCGGTGCGCAAAGCGCCAGCGATGATCGCGTCGCCCTTCAGGTACGACTCGCTCGACGGCGCGGGGCCGAGCAGCACCGCCTCATCCGCCTCGCGCACATGCGGCGCGCGAGCGTCGGCCTCCGAGTAGACGGCGACCGTGCGCACGCCGAGCTCGCGGCACGCACGGATGACGCGCAACGCGATCTCGCCGCGATTTGCGACCAGGACTTTCTTGAACATCAGAGCGGGATGTTCCCGTGCTTCTTCGGCGGATTGCGATCGCGTTTGGTGCGCAGTGTCTCGAGCGCATCGATCAGCCGCGGACGGGTGTCGCGCGGATCGATGATGTCGTCGAGATAGCCGCGACCGGCGGCGACGTAGGGATGCGCGAACTTCTCGCGGTACTCGTTGATTTTCGCGTCGGTCGCCGCGGTGGGATCGTCGCTCTCGGCGATCTCCCTGCGGAAGAGGATATCCACTGCCCCCTTGGGCCCCATCACGGCAATCTCCGCCGTCGGCCATGCGAGGTTCAGGTCGCCGCGAATGTGCTTGGAGCTCATGACGTCGTACGCGCCACCGTAGGCCTTGCGCGTGATGACCGTGAGCTTCGGCACCGTCGCCTCGCAGTACGCGTAGAGCAGCTTCGCGCCGTGGCGAATGATGCCGTTGTGCTCCTGCGCGACGCCGGGGAGAAATCCCGGCACGTCCTCGAGCGTCACGATCGGAATGTTGAACGCGTCGCAGAAGCGAATGAAGCGCGCCGCCTTCACAGACGCGTTGATGTCGAGCACACCGGCGAGCATTGCCGGCTGATTGGCGACGATTCCGACACTGTAGCCGCCAAGATGCGCATATCCGCAAAGAATGTTTCCGGCGAACTCCTTGTGCACCTCATAAAAGACACCGTCATCGACAACACGACGGATGACCTCGTGCATGTCGTACGGCTTGTTCGGATTGTCGGGCACGATGTCGAGCAGCGCTTCATCACGGCGGTCACGCGGGTCGGTGCCTCGGCCGCGCGGCGGCTCGTCGATATTGTTCGACGGGATGTACTGGAAGAGATCGCGAATCGCCTGAAGGCAGGCCGGCTCCGAGTCGTACGCGAAGTGCGCGACGCCGCTCGTCGCCGTGTGCGTGTCGGCGCCGCCCAGCTCCTCCATCGTCACGTCCTCATGCGTCACCGTCTTCACGACGTTCGGGCCGGTCACGAACATGTAGCTCGTCTTCCGCACCATGTACGTGAAGTCGGTGATTGCGGGCGAGTACACCGCTCCACCGGCACAGGGGCCGAGAATAGCGCTGATCTGCGGCACGACACCAGACGCCATCGTGTTGCGGAGAAAGATCTCCGCATATCCACCAAGCGAGACGACGCCTTCCTGGATGCGCGCGCCACCCGAGTCGTTGAGCCCGATGACGGGTGCGCCATTCCGCACGGCGAGATCCATCACCTTGCAGATCTTCTCGGCGAACGACTCGCTGAGCGAGCCGCCGAACACCGTGAAGTCCTGCGAGAACACGTAGACGAGCCGTCCGTCGATCCGGCCGTAACCGGTGACGACACCGTCGCCGTAGATGCGCTGGTCCTCGAGGCCGAAGTCGTGCGACCGGTGGACGACGAATCGGTCGAGCTCCACAAAGCTGCCTTCATCGAGCAGCAGGTCGAGACGCTCGCGAGCCGAGAGCTTTCCCTTGTCGTGCTGCGTCTTGAGGCGGGCAACGCCGCCGCCGAGCTCGGCTTCCGCGGCGCGGCGCTCGAGCAGACCAAGCTTGTCTCGCATCGTCATAGGGGGTGAAGCTAGTGGCTCCCTCGGGCCCAAACCAGCACCCGCGCGCACTCGACGGCGCTCCTGCAAGTTCATCGCCCGGCGACTCGAGTGCGCCAGGGCATCCTTTCGGAGCGCCCGCTAGCGTCATATGATCACCCGATTTCAAATTCGGGAAGAATGCGGCATGCCCCCTCAGCAACGTCCAGACGTTGTCTCCTTGCTCGGCATTTGTCATTTAGCGCAACAGACTCCACGCCCAGAGCGGAGGCTTCTCAGGCGCATCGAGTTGGCCGCCGCCGTGGGGATCGCGCTTTCGCTCTCGTTCAGCGGGTGCGGACGCGGAACGCCGACGTTTGGCCGATCGGGACGGGACACGGTGTACGTCGGCGTCGCGGTCGGACTCACCTCGCCCGAGCGATACGTCAACGTCTTCGAGGGGGTGCAACTCGCACTGGATGAGCTGAATAAGAAGCGCGGGCCCAAGACGCCGGCGCTCGCGCTTCAACGCGCGCCGTCGTCCGCCACCTCACCCGTCGCGATCGCGGCGGCGTTTCGAGACAATCCGAAAGTCATCGGGGTCGTCGGACATACGGAGAGCGACGCGACGATCGCCGCTGCTCCCGTGTACGCGGACCGAGCTCATGATGGCCGCGATCCGCTTGTAGTAGTGAGTCCAACAGCGAGTGCGGCCGCAGTCACTCGCGTATCGACCTGGATCTTTCGCGTGTGTCCCACCGTTGGCGAACAGGCCCGCACGCTCGCGCGTTACGTCGCGGACTCGCTCGGCCACCGTCGTGCCGGCGTGCTCTATCGAAACGACCCCTCCGGCAAGGACTTCCTCCGTGCCTTTCGCGAGGAGTTCGAGAAGAAGAATGGAGTCGTGACTGAACGCGATCCATTCACCGAGCAGATCTCGGAGTTCGACGCGTACGCTCTGCGTCTCGTGAAGACGAATGCGCAGAGCGTGGTGATCGCGGGAAACTCTCCGCAGGAACGCAGCATCATCCGCGCACTTCATCAGGCGGGCGGCAAGCAATCGGTCATCGGCACCAACGCGCCGCTCTCCTCCGACACGGGGGATTTTCGCGGGCTGCACTACGCGATGCTGTACTCGCCCGACCGCGCTACGACGCGAGAGGGAGCACATTTCGCCGAGGCATTTCGCGCTCGCACGGGAAAGTCAGCGGATCACTGGGGCGCACTTGCCTACGACGCAGCGATGCTCATCGGCACGGCAGTCCACGAGAAAGGACCCGATCGCAAGGCGATTCGTGATTGGCTCGCGGGTGTTGGTCGCACTCGAGCCGCATTTCCCGGTGCCACGGGCTTGATCCGCTTCGACGAGAATCGCGATCCGGTGAACACGACGGTGCTCGTGGGGGAAGTGACCCGATGATGAATCCTCTCGGTTCGCCGCGCAGGTGGGGGGGATGGACGATTCGCCGTCGCATTCTGATCGGGTTCGGTTCCGTCATTGCCCTGCTCTTTCTCACCGGCGCGTTCGGCACGGCGCTGCTGCGCGCCGCGCACCACGATCTGCGGGAGCGAACGCTGCAGGTCATCACCGTGAAGAATCAGCTCTTCGCGAGCCAGGAAGCGACTCGGCAGTATGTGGTGCTGGCGCAGAACGATCTGCTGCGCAGGGGCGGATCGTTGGCGGCGCGGATGGACAGCGCGAGCGATGCCGCCGATTCGCTTCGCCTCGTGTTGAACCAGGGCGACGCGATGAATGATGCCGAGCGCGCGAGGCTCGCGCAGATTGGCTCGCTGCAGGGGCGCATCGGCACGCGCCTCGCCATCGCGCGCGCCTGGATGGACGTCGGCAATCAGCCGGCGGCAGGCGCGCAGACGTCTGCCGCCGCCGTGTTGCTCGACTCGCTTTTCGTGGAATCCAACGCGATCATCTCGGCGGAAGACGACCGCGCGGCGGCGATGCTGACGGGAGCGGAGACCCTTGTCACACGCCAGCAGTGGCTGGTGGAGACGCTGCTCGGAGTGGGACTGGCCGCCGCGCTCCTCGTTGGCTTTCTCACGTTGCGCGCGGTGACGAAGCCGCTCGACATGCTCGCGAACGCCGCGCATCGCGTCGGCGAAGGAAATCTGACGGAGGAGATCGATCCAACGGGACTCGACGAGGAATATCGAGTCCTCGCACAGGCGCTCGCGGACACGACGCGGTGGCTATCCCAACTCGTGCGCGAGATTCAACGCGAGGCGCGCGACGTCGCGAGCGCGGCACACGCGCTCACGGTTGTCTCGGACGCGGCGGCGGAATCTACGAATCGAGTCAGCGAGTCGATGCTCGAGATCGCTGGCGCCGCGCAGCGACAGCGCAGCGCATCCGAAGCCACGCGCGAGGTCCTCGCACGCGTGCGCTCGGCGTCCGCCGTTCTCGACTCCACGGCCTCCGACGCCGGCGCTCTCGAAGGCGAGGTTCGGCAACTCACCGAGGGAGCGCGCACGTCGATCGGTTCCGCCGTGATCGCGCTGGCCCGCGCGCGCGACGTGATCGGCGCCTCGATGGTCAACGTCGAGCGGGTGGAGAAGGCATCGGAAATCGTGCAGCGCCTTCTCCAGACCATCCAGCAGATCTCAGAGCAGACCGACCTGCTCGCGCTCAATGCCGCGATCGAGGCGGCGCGCGCCGGCGAGAGTGGGCGCGGGTTCGCCGTCGTCGCGGACGAGGTTCGCAAGCTCGCCGACCACAGCAATCGCACGGCGGACGACGTGAACGACGTGGTGCACGCGATGCGCCGCGAAGTGAGCATCGCGTCCCTCGCCTTTCGCGAGGGCGTGGACTCCCTTGGCGACGTCGATGCGACGTCGCACACGGTCACGGCCGCGCTCGATACGATTCATCGCGCGATTGCCCGATTGGATCAGCTCACGGTGGCGGTCCGCGACTCCGCACAGTCCAATCGCGATTCCGTGAAGGAGCTGACGGAGCAAGTGGCGGCCACGGCCACGCAAGCTGATGCTCAGGCGGCCACCAGCGAGCTCGCTCGCGCCGCCGCGGAGGAGACGGCTGCCGCATCGGAGGAGGTCGCCGCGACCGCGAGCCAGCTCGCCGAAAGTTCCCATCGGCTGAACACGCTGGTCACCTCGTTCACTGTGTAGCGGTGGGCAAGGTGCAGGTCCTTCGCCTGCGGCTCAGGACGACAAACGAAAGAGCCCGCCCTGGATGACCATGGCGGGCTCTTTCGTTCGCGGCAGCGAAGACCGAATCGCTTATTCGTCCAGCGCGTCGAGCGGAATGTCCATCGGGATGTCGATCGCGTCGCCATCCTCGGTGTGGATCTTCGACGGGGTCTCCGGACGTGGCGGCTGCTCCTCGGGAATATTGACCACGCTGAGCACGATGCGACGGTGAATCGGATCGACCTCGAGCACACGCGTGTCGAGCAGCATCGTCTCGTATACGACTTCCGCCGGGCTGTTGACCGGCGCGCCGTTCAGTGAGAGCTGCGAGATGGGCACGAAGCCTTCGATGTCGTTGCCGATGTCAACGACGACACCCTTGTCCATGAGACGAACGACCGTCGAGCGCATCTCCGTACCAACCGGATAGTTCTCGCCGATGCGGAGCCACGGATCCTCGTCGGCCTGCTTGAGGCCGAGGCTGATGCGCTTGTTCTCGCTGTCGATGTTCAGGATCACGACGTCGACCGCGTCGCCCTTCTTCACGACTTCCGACGGATGCTGAACGCGCTTCGTCCAGCTCATGTCGGAGATGTGAATGAGGCCGTCGATGCCCGGCTCGATCTCGACGAATGCGCCAAAGCTCGTGAGGTTCCGCACCTTGCCATTGATGCGCGTGCCGACTGGGTATTTAAGCGGCAGGACGACCCACGGATCCTGTTCCGTCTGCTTCATGCCGAGCGAGATCTTCTCCTCGTTCGGATCCACTTTCAGCACTACCGCTTCAATGGTTTCACCAATGGAAACGAGCTTCGACGGGTGCCTGACGTTGCGCGTCCAGCTCATCTCCGAGATGTGCACGAGGCCTTCGATGCCCGGCTCGAGCTCGATGAAGGCGCCGTAGTTCGTGATGCTGACGACCTTCCCCTGGACGCGCGTGCCGACCGGATACTTCTCGGCGACGTCCTTCCATGGGTAGCTCTGGAGCTGCTTGAGACCGAGGCTGATGCGCTCACGCTGCCAATCGATGTCCAGCACCTTGACCTCGAGCTCCGCGCCGATGGCGACGAGCTCCGAGGGGTGCGAGATGCGGCCCCACGACATGTCCGTGATGTGCAGCAGACCGTCCACACCACCGAGATCGATGAACGCTCCGAAGTCGGTGATGTTCTTGACGACGCCCTTGCGAATCTGATCCTTCTCCAGCTCCTTCATCAGCTTCTCGCGCTTGCCGGCACGCTCGTTCTCCAAAATCACGCGGCGAGAGACGACGATGTTGCGGCGGCGCTTGTTGAGCTTGATGATCTTGAACTCGAACTTCTGGCCGAGGAGCTCGTCGATGTTCGGCACGCGACGCAGGGCGATCTGCGAGCCGGGGAGGAATGCATCGACGCCCATGAGGTCGACGACCACGCCACCCTTGATCTTCTTGACGAGCGTGCCTTCGACGGGCTGATCGTTCTCGTAGGCGAGGCGAATGCGCTCCCACACGCGCATGAAATCCGCCTTCTTCTTCGAGAGGACGACAGAGCCCTCCTGGTCCTCCAGGTGCTCGAGGAGGACTTCGACTTCATCGCCGATCTTGAGATCGGGGAAATCCTTGAACTCTTCGAGCGGGACACTGCCTTCCGACTTGAAGCCGATGTCGAGCACGACCATGTTGTCGCGAATCTCGAGCACACGAGCCTTGACGATCTCTCCTTCGTCGATGGAGGCCATCGTCCCGTTGTACATCTCCATCATCGTCTCGAGCTCGTCGGGCGAATAGCCCTCGTCGTCTACGAGTTCCGGACGGAGATTGGCCAGCGGGCGAAGCACGGCGCGCTGCTTGTCACGCTTCTCGCGGGCGGTGAGCGCTGCGGCTGCTTCGTTTGGGGTTTCGAGTTCAGTCATACAGAGAGGAATTCTCCAAATCGCGGATATTTTCGCTCGCCGCAACGAGTCAGAGGGGACGCGCAATCCATGCGAAATCGGACGCGCAACGAGCCGCGCGGACGGATGTCCGGCTGCATATTTTTGGAACGAACCTAGTAGAATAAGCGCGCCAGCCCCGAACGTCAACCCTAAGTGACGTTGGGACGGTGACTTACGGCGTGTGCCAGCGCCACGATCCGCTCCACCTGCTCCGGCTGGGTGAGGTACGTGGTGTCCAGCAGGATGGCGTCCTTGGCCTGCACCGTTTGCGTTGCGTCCCTGGCGTCGCGGTGGACGAGCGCGTCCACCTCCTCCGCGACTTCTTCCTCCGTCGGGCGCCGGTTCAGGCGCTGCGTCAGCCGCCGGCGCGCACGCTCCCACGAGTCGGCGATCAGAAAGATCTTGAGCGGCGCGTCCGGAAACACCGCCGTGCCCATGTCGCGTCCATCGACGACGACGTCCTGCGTCTCCGCGGCGCGGCGCACGCGGTCATTCACCCACGCCCGCACCTCGGGCATCGTCGCTGCGTGCGACACGTGCGCTGTCACGCCACTGCCGCGAATCTCCTCCTCCGCAGGTTCGCCGTCGATCAGCGCGACGAATGCGCTCGTTCCGGGGCGGAGCGAGACGCGATCGCCCTGCGCGAGCATGAGATCGGGCGTCCACTCGGCGACGGGCGTTCCGCCGCGGAGCGCGGCCGCGGTGAGCGCGCGATAGAGCGAGCCCGAGTCCACGTGCAGATAGCCGAGTCGCTCGGCGACCCACTGCGCGGTGGAGGACTTGCCCGACGCCGCCGGCCCGTCGATGGCAATCACCATGCGCGCGTGCGCGGGCGAGCTCACGACGTCACTCGACGGAGATCTTCCCAGAACCCGGGATAGGACACCGCCACACAGTCCCGATCGTCGATGGCGATCTCATTGCCGGGCAATGCGGCGAGAATTCCAAACGCCATCGCGAGCCGATGATCGCCATGCGTCATCACGGTGCCCCGCAAGCGCGGACGCGTGCCGGTGACAACGAATCCATCGGGAAGCTCCTCCGCATCGGCGCCCAGCGCCTGAAGATTCGACACGACCGCGCTGATGCGATCGCTCTCCTTCACGCGCAGCTCCTCGGCGCCGTCCACCCGTGTCTCACCCTCGGCGTACGCCGCGAGGCAGGCGAGCAGCGGCAGCTCATCGATCAACGTCGGGATCGCCTCTCTGCCAATCGTCACTCCGCGCAGCTCGCCGCCTGCCGTGACGCGCACATTCGCCGTCCATTCGCCGCTGCGCATCACGCGGTCCTCGAGCTCGACGGACGCGCCCATCTCGGCGAGCGCGGCGAGGAAGCCCATGCGCGTCTCGTTCACGCACACCCGCTCGAGCAGCAACTCGCCCTTGGGCGCGAGTGCGGCAAGCGCGGCGAAGAAGGCGGCAGACGAGGGATCGCCAGGCACGTCGAGGTCGAGCGGCGAAAGCGACTGCCCGCCGAACAGCAGCACGGCGCCCTCGTTGATCCACACTTCCGCTCCGTGCGCCGCGAGCATCCGCTCGGTGTGATCACGCGAGCGAGTCGGCTCGCGAACGGTCGCCTCGACGCCGGCGCAGAGCGCGGCGAGCAGCACGCAACTCTTCACCTGCGCACTCGAGGTGTCGTTGCTCCACTCGATCTGCATAAGGGGACCGCCGTGCACCGTCATCGGCAGGCCGCCGTGCGGGCTGAGCTCAACGCGCGCGCCCATCGCCTCGAGCGGGCGCTGGACGCGACGCATGGGACGACGACTGAGACTCTCGTCGCCGATGAAGCGGCCAGTGATTCCCGAGCCGGCCACCACGCCAGCGAGCAGCCGAGCCGACGTGCCACTGTTGCCGCAATCGAGGTCTCGATCCGGTGTGCGGAAGCCGTTTGCTCCCACGCCCGCAATCTCCATCGATGCATCGAGATCGGGTACGCTCACGCCGAGCGAGCGCAGCACGCCGGCCGTGGAGTTCACGTCGGCCGAAGGAAGAATCCCTCGTACACGAGAGACGCCGGATGCCAGCGCGCTGAAAATCAGCGCCCGATGAGAAATCGATTTGTCACCCGGCACACACAACTCGCCGGAGACGCGAAAGCGGGATTCAGTCAGCGGAGCCATCCTTCGAGAGCTGTTGCGAGATCCGTCCGCTCATCACGGTACTTCACGATCACCGGCGTTTGGAGCGAGAGCCCCTGCTCCGCTCCCCATCCGCCCCTTACCTGCCGTGCCCCAGGCACGACGACGGCTCCCGCGGGGATTTCCAGCGGACTGTCCGCGCTCGCGCGGTAGACGCGTTCGTGCACGAGGTCGTACACCGGCGTGCCGCGCGTGAGCACGACCCCGGCGGCGAGAACTGCCTTCGCGCGAACGATGGTGCCTTCGTAGACGCCGCAGTTTCCACCCACGAGCACATCATCCTCGATGACGACCGGCGCTGCATTCACCGGCTCGAGCACCCCACCGATCTGCGCCGCCGCGCTGAGGTGGACGCGCTCACCGATCTGCGCGCACGATCCCACCAGTGCGTGCGAGTCCACCATCGTTCCCGCACCGACCCATGCGCCGACGTTCACGTACATCGGCGGCATGCACACTACGCCCGGCGCGAGATACGCGCCGCGACGCACGGAGGATCCGCCGGGGACGACCCGCACCCCGTTCTCCGTCGTCATCCGCTGCGGCGGATAGGTGTGCTTGTCGAAGAACCCAAGGCGCGGTTCGCCGTGATGACCGCCGAGCGACATGTCAACGATGCGGCCAACGCGGAATCCGAGGAGGATGCCGCGTTTCACCCAGGCCACGGCGCGCCACGTGCCGTCTCCATCGCGTTCGGCAGCACGCACCGCACCGCGCTCCAGTGCGCCGAGCAGCGCGTCGACGACGTGCTCGGCGTCGCGCGGCAGCGCCTCACCCGCCGGCGTGTCGGCGCAGCGCAGTAATCCGGCAATGAATTCCTCGTCGAGCACACGCCCTGCGGCCGACGTCACGAGATCGCCCCCGCGGCGCGAAGCGCGTCGCGCACCGCAGATTCCCTTGCTTCAGCCATCGGCACGAGCGGAGAGCGAAGTACGTTCTCGCAGAGTCCCATCATTGCGAGCGCCGCCTTCACCGGCATCGGGTTCGACTCGATGAATGCCATGCGCATCCACGGGAGGAGCCGCATGTGAATGTGCTGCGCCTCCTCGAACTTGCATGCGCGGCCGAGGCGAACGAGCGCCGTCATCAGCTGTGGCACCACGTTGGACACGACGGAGATGAGCCCGTCGCCGCCGAGGGCCAGAATCGGCAGTGTGAGCTCGTCGTCTCCCGAGAGAACGGAGAAACCCGCAGGCTTGCCACGAATGCAGTCGGTGACCTGCGCCAGATTGCCCGACGCTTCCTTCACGCTCACGATGCGTGGGTGGCACGCCAGCTCGAGAGTCGTTGCCGCTTCGACGTTGCTGCCCGTGCGCCCGGGAACGTTGTAGATGACGATCGGCAGCTCGACGGCCTCGGCGATCGCGGTGAAGTGCGCGACGATGCCGCGCTGCGGCGGCTTGTTGTACATGGGCGAGGCGTGCAGCAGATGCGTCGCACCCACCTCGCGCATGACGCGCGACAGCTCGATCGCCTTCACCGTGTCATTCGAGCCGGCGCCCGCGACGACGGGCACGCGACCGTTCACCTGCTCGACCGTGATCTCCACGACGCGGCGGTGCTCGTCGAGCGACATCGTCGCCGCCTCTCCCGTCGAGCCGCAGGGCACGACGAAATCGATCCCCTGGTCGAGCTGCCAGTCCACGAAGCCGCGCAGCGCACGCTCGTCGATGTCACCGCTCGCCGTGAATGGAGTGATGAGCGCAGTTCCGCAGCCGACCAACCTGGTGTCAATCATTTCACTCCGGACTGAGGCGTAGAAAGAACGTCCTGCATTCCGTACACTCCCGTGCGACCCACGAGCCAACGCGCGGCAACGAGCGCACCCTCGGCAAACACGCGCCGGTCGCGCGCTTCGTGCACCAGCCGCACTTGCTCGAAGGGCGCATCGAACACCAGCTCGTGCGTCCCCGGCACCGACCCGAGGCGAACGCTCGTGATCGGAATCGGCCGGCCCATCGCCGCTTCCGCCGTACGGGCGAGCGAGACGGCCGTTCCCGAGGGCGCATCCTTTTTCTCGTTGTGATGCGTCTCGATGAGATGCGCGTCGAATCCGGGAACCACACCGAACAGTCGCGCCGCCTCGGAGACCACGCGATCGAAGATGGCGACGCCGACGGAGAAGTTCGGCGCCGTGAGGAGCGCACCATTTGCCCGCTCGACCTCGGCGCGCACAGCGGGCAGCTGATCGTACCACCCCGTCGTGCCGACCACGACCGGACAACCGGCGGCGACGCACGCGCGAATGTTCGCCGGTGCGGCGCCGGGCACCGTGAATTCGATCGCGACCTCTGCATCCCCGAGCGTCTCACGCGTGACCACACCCGCGGATGCGTTCGCGGGGTCGATCTCGGCGACGACATTGAACCCTCGCTCTGGCGCGAGCAGGGCGATCGCGCGCCCCATCTTGCCCATCCCGATCAGGGCGACACGACGCCCGGTCATGATGCCACTCCATCCGTCGAGAAAAACGCCTTGTGGAGCCGCTGCATCGCGGGGTTCACCTGCTCTCCATCGACGACGACCGTCAGGTTGATCCCGCTCGAGCTCAACGAGAGCATGTGCACGCGCAGATCGCCGATCGCTGACAGGGCTTTGGCCATGGCTATCCCGCCGTCGCTCAGGCCATTGCCGACGATGGAGACGATGCCGCGGTTGCGCTCTATCGTCACGTCGCCAAGGGCGCGCAGGTCCACGACGAGCGCCTCGAGGCGAGACGCATCATCAATCGTCACCGATACACTCACCTCCGACGTCGCGACGACGTCGATGGAAGTGTGATGCCGCTCGAACACCTCGAACAACGTGCGCATGAACCCTTCGGTGAGCAGCATGCGCGGGCTGCGCACCTTCACCAGCGTCACGCCGCTCTTTCCCGCGATCGCGGTCACGGCGCGACGTGGAGAGTCGAAGGTGATCAGCGTGCCCGTTCCCTGCGGCCGGCTGGAGTTGAGCACCCACACCGGAATGCCACGCATGACGGCGGGCGCGATCGTGTTGGGATGCAGCACCTTCGCGCCGAACGATGCCAACTCCGACGCCTCGTCGAAGCCGATGCGCTCGATGAGTCGCGCCTCGGGTACGACGCGCGGATCCGCGGTGAGCATGCCATCGACGTCGGTCCAGATCTCGATCGCCTCGGCCTGCAGCGCGGCACCGACGAGCGAGGCGCTATAATCGGAGCCGCCGCGCCCAAGCGTGGTCGTGACGCCGGTGCCCTGCGCCGATCCGATGAAGCCGCCCATCACGGGAATTTTCCCCGCGCGCACGATCGGCATCACGATCCGCTGCGCGGCTTCGGCGATCGCGTCCGGCTGGGGCTCGGCGCGCGTGAACTGCGAGTCGGTGATCATCACCTGCCTGGCATCCACATGCACCGCGGGCAAGCCGTGCCGCTGAAATGCGGCGACGAGAAGGACGGATGAGAGCTGCTCGCCGAGCGAAGCGATGGCGTCGAGCGATCGAGGGGTGAGATCGCCGAGCGTATTCAAGGCTTCGGCGAGTGCCGCGAGCTCGTCGAACATCGACGAGAGTTCGCCAGCGATGTCGGCAGATGCGGCAGGGTCCGCGCGCAGCAGGGCCTCCGTCTGCGCGAGGTGGCGATCGCGAAGCCCTTCCACCGCGCTCAACGCGCCGATGAGTTGTCCCTTGGCCGCCTGCTCGGCGATTTGCAGCAGCTTGTTCGTCGCACCACCGAGCGCGCTCACGACGACGATCGGCTGACGCTCGCGCCGCTTCGCAATGATTGCGGCCGTGCGCGCAATCGCCTCTGCATCGCCGACGGACGTCCCGCCGAACTTGCAGACGATCACGCGCTCTTCACGCGACCGGTCGCAACGAGGAGCTCCGCGTTCAGCAGCGACGCTCCCGCCGCACCGCGAATGGTGTTGTGCCCCATCGCCACGAGCTTCACGTCGAACAGTGCGTCGTCTCGCACGCGACCCACGGTCACGGTCATGCCGCGGCCGGCCTCGACGTCACGACGCGGCTGCGGACGATCGGGTAGTTCCGTCACCACCAGCGCGCGCTCGGGCGCGCTCGGTAACCCGTGCGACGACGCATCGCCGCGCCATGCGCGCAGCACGTCGAGTGCGTCCGCGGCATTCGCGCGCCGTTCGAACTCGATCGAGAGGCACACGGTGTGGCCGTTCTCCACCGCAACGCGGTTGGCATGCGCGCTGATCGCGATTGGCGCCGGTTCGATGCGCATGTCGATGCGGCGGCCGAGCATCTTCTGAATCTCGCTCTCGATCTTCGGCTCCTCGTCCTTGATATAGGGAACGACGTTACCGAGGATGTCGAGCGAAGGAACGCCGGGATACCCCGCGCCCGACACAGCCTGCATCGTCGCCACGAACAGCTTTCGGATTCCGAAGGCTTCGTGCAGCGGCGCGAGTGGCATGACGGCCACGATCGACGCGCAGTTCGCGTTCGTCACGATGCCGCCGCTCCAACCACGATTCGCGCGCTGCACATCGAGCAGTGCGAGGTGATCGGCATTGACTTCGGGGATGACGAGCGGAACGTCCTCCGCCATGCGAAAGTTCTTCGCATTGCTGAGGACCATGCGGCCCGCACGCGCGAACGCCGCTTCCACGTCGCCCGCGACGGAGGCGTCGAGCGCGGAGAAGACGATCGGCGACGCGATCTCCGACGGATCGCAAGCGCGTACGACCATTCCGCGAACATCATCCGGCATGTCGCTGGTACCGATCCACTTCGCCGCCTCGGCGTACGTCCGCCCAGCGGAGCGCTCCGATGCCGCGAGCTCGGCGAGACGGAACCAGGGATGCTCGGCGAGCAGGCGAATGAACGTCTGGCCCACGGCGCCGGTGGCACCCAGCACCGCAACGGGAGTTCGGCGATCCGGCACGAGTCTCATGTGGCAAGCACCGCGCGAGCAATGCGCTCGTACGCATCGACCGCCGCGCGCAGCTCATCGACGTCGATGAACTCCTCGGTAGTGTGCGCGACGTGAATCGAGCCGGGGCCGAAGAGCAGCGGCGTGCCCCAGCGACTGAGCAGCGGAATGTCCGACGTGTATGCCACGGGCGCGACCTCGAAGCCGGGGATGGTGTGAAAGCGCTGCGTCGGTATGTGCGAGCCCCATTCCAGCTCCGCCTTTCCGTCGGCCCACTTCACGATCGCTTCGCGCAGCGGTGTCACGTCACTCACCAGCCGGAACATCAGCTCCGATTCGCAAAGCGCAGGAATGATGTTCGCCTCCGTCCCGCCGTGAATCGTTCCGATGTTCACCGTCGTCTCGCCGAGCACGGGGTCGGTGGGCAGCGGGAGCAGCTTCGCCGTGGGCAGGAGTGCGAGCATCGGCTCGATGGCGGAGACGCCGAGCTCCGCATAGGCGGAGTGCGCGGCTCGGCCGCGCGTCCGGACGATCACGCGTTGCGAGCCCTTCGCGCCCGAGGCAAGCTTGCTCTCCGTCGGCTCGCCATTCACGAGATACTTGCTCGTGGCCGGCAGTTGGTTGGCGGCGCGCGCACCGTCGGATCCCTTCTCTTCGCCAACGACGAACAGCAGATCGACGCGCTGCTCACCCGTTTCGGCGAGCCGTTCGGCGGCGCAAAGCATCGCTGCGGCAATTCCTTTCGCGTCGCAGGCACCGCGACCGTAGAGCCGCTTGCCTTCGAGACGCGGCGGGATGTACGGAGGCACGGTGTCGAGATGCGTGGAGAACGTCACGCCATTGCCTGCATGCGACGCCCAGACATTCGCACGTCCCTTCGTGACCTCCTGGGTCGTGACATTCCAACCGCGCGCGATGAGCCAGCGTGCGACGAAATCGACGGTCGGTCCTTCGGATCCGGTGGACGATTGGATAGCGAGCAATTCCGCGGCGAGAGCGACGACGTCAGTCATGACGCTCAAAATAGTCGGACGGTCGGACTGTCGGACAGTCGGACGAGTGTCTAGAGCTCCCCGGCGAGCACTCGGCGATGAATCTCGGAGTAGTCGATCGGAAGCGCGCGTCCAGTCTCGACGGCGAGATCCTCGAGCGCATTGAGCAGCGCGCGCTTGAGACGGCGTCCGCCGTCGCCGGCAGGCAGCGTGCGAAGCGTCGTCGCGAGATGCTGCGGATCGGTGAGGTAGTCGGTCACCGTGATCGCGGCGGTCGAGAGCGCCGGTGTGAACGCGCCAGTTGAAGGCAATGAGAACGCCGACGTCTGCGAAGCGCTCGCTGTGCCGGACACGATCACGGCGGACTCGACACCCAGTGCCGACGCGAGCCGCTCGCGCAGCGAGCTCGTCAACTCGGACTTGCCGGTCATCACCCGCCAGAGCTGCTGGCGAGAGGTGTCGGCGTGCCGGGCAAGCCGCTGCTTGGAGAGACCGCGCTCGATCCGAAGGATCTCCAAGCGTTTGCCGAGGAGCGTGAGCTCCGCAGCTCCTTCGTCGTCGAGAACCAGATCGCGTGCAGCTTCTGTTGCCATTCGTGACAGTCTATCCTAGATTGCGCGGCCCGAACATTACCCGAAATAACGTGACATCCGTTGCACAGTCTAGGAGTGCAAGTGTCGAAAGTCAAGCGAGTTAGCATGCGGGCGGTCGTACGTAACGCGGACCGGGCACATCCGTGCCCATTCGCCGACCTCGACGCCGCTGCTCAGACAGAAAATGCCGGGACCGGGGATCGAACCCGGATGTCCTTACGGACACAAGATTTTAAGTCTCGCGCGTCTGCCAGTTTCGCCACCCCGGCGCACAGCTCGATCCTGACACAAACGGGGAGCTTTCGCTCCCCGTCTGTCACTGCAATTCAAAGCGGGAGACGGGACTCGAACCCGCGACCCCAACCTTGGCAAGGTTGTGCTCTACCAACTGAGCTACTCCCGCAAGACTTCCCAAGGTAATGGGAGAGAATGGTGAGGGGTAGCGTAGCATTCAGCCTTTCATCCCCAGCACGTGCACCGCGTGCCACGCCGTTGCCGCCAGGAGCCCCGACAGCGCCGCATCTCCTCCATTCGCCACCGCCAGACCTGTCTCATCGACGATCTCCGCCGCGAGGCCACCGTCCAACGGTGCACGTCGCAGCCATTCCAGCACCTTCTCACCATCCGGCCCGAGCAGGCGCGCGATCTGTCGCACGAGCGACGACGCGTCTGCTGGGATGGCTTTCACCGTTCGACGGTAGAGCGAGTCCTGCCGGTCGAGCGTCTCATAGAGCGGAATCCAGAGTGCGCTCGCCGATGCGACGTCGTCCTCCGAGCGGTGACCGGCGAGGTCGATCGACGCGGCAAACTTTCCTTTTGGATCGCGATCGTTGGCAAAATGTCGCTTGATCGCGGCACGGACCGCGGCGGGATCTTCGACTTCTCGCGCGCTCTCTTCGTCGAGTGTGCGACGCAATACCTCGAGCGCCTGCGCGACGGCCGCATTGGCGTGCAGCGTGAATGGATGAACCGCCGCGTCGCCCGTCGTCGTGACGTCGGTCGAGTAGAGCGGCACGCGTGAATCCCGGCGGTCCTTCAGGTCGTCGCTCGCGAGATACAGCGCGTCGCCGATGGCGGGTTCGTCCACGATGGCGTCGTCGCCCGTGTCGCGGATGTATCGATCGACAGCGATCGGATACGCGGCGACGCCCTCGAGCGCGAAGCCGGGCTCGAACAGCGTGCCATCGAAGTAGTGAACGCCGCGACCCGGTGCGTAGGCGTGCAGCTCGCACATCCGCAGCAGCAGCTCGCGCGCGAGGCCGGTGTCGGCGAGCTGCACGGCAGGCAAGGTCCACATCAACGCGTCCCAGTCGCGCACCGTGACGCCCGCGCTGTGCCAGGGAGCTCGCGTGCGCACGAGGTAGTAGTGCGCGTCGTCGAGCGCGCGCGCGACGCCGTAGAAGTAGGCGAAGAGCAGATTGCGATTGATCAACCGGTCGATCGCGTCGACACCGGTGCTCTGCTCGAGCTGCTGCAGCGCGTCGCGCGTCCCCGCGAGCAAGGCGCGCCAGCCGCGCCGCTGCAGCACAGCCGCCGTCGCTTCCGCGCCATCGCGCTCCGGACCGGCAGCGAGATAGAACGCGGCCTGCCCGCTCCCGGCCGGCGGTACGTCGATCGCGCGTGCGACGGCAAAGCTCGTCCCCCGCACCGTGATCTCGGCGTCGCCATCGGCGCCAAGTGCCAGGGCCACGAGACCAGGTTGCGCACTCCCCTCGAGCAGGACGAGCCCGGCCTCACTCTTCGAGACGCGCGAGGCGTCCTCGGCGGGCCTGCCGGTGCGAACGCGAAGCTGGCGATGGCCGAGCGTGCCCTCCATGCGCACCAGCACGCAACGCGGCGCGGCGCCGCGATTCTCGACACCGAAGACGTACACCGCGCCGGCGACGTCGGCGTCACGGCCGTACGGCGCGAAGATGCTGCCCCGAACGACGACGTCACCGAGAGTACAGGTAAAGGTCGGCAGCCACGCGGCCGCGCGCTCCCACGCCATCGTGCCCGCCGAGAGGTCCTGCACGACGCCGTCAATCTCGATCACCGGCTTGAGCAGCGGTGGCCCATCTCCATTCACGAATCCCGCGCTGCCAGCGAACTCCACCGCAGCGCGCGCTCCGCGATGCAGCATCCCTACCGCGTAGATCGATCCGTCGGCCGGATGAATGCATGGCAGGGCGAGCCAGTGATTGCCCGTGAGCTGCCAGGGAACGTTTGGAAGGGCTGCGTGTGTCACGATGTCGTGCGGGTGAAGTTGATGGTCCTGCGCACCAATGATAACCTTCCGCCCCATGCATCCGCTCGTTCCAACATCGCACTTCCCGCTCGGCACCACCGCGCGCCGCTGCTGCTGGCGTCTTGCCGCGGCCGTGTCACTCCTGTCCACCGCGCCGGCAGCGTTATGCGCGCAGATCTCGCTCACGCACACGGAGGACGCGGCTCCCGTTCCCAAGGGAATGCTTCGTGTGCGCGTCACCACCGGGTGGACGCGATTCGACGCGCGCTTCGCGCCGAGCGGGCGTCGCACCCTCGGTGACGAGATTTCCGCCGATGATTTCGGATCGCAGCAACTGCCCTTGCTTGCTCCGGTCGAGAAAGGACTGCAGACGTTGTCGGGCGACACGAAGACGAAGCTGTCGCTTGGACGGCTCGCGGCACTCAGCGATGCGCGCATCGTGACGACGCCGATCGTGCTCGAGTATGGACTGACGCGGCGTCTCACCGTCGGCGTGCTCGTTCCGATCGTTCAGACGCGCCGCAGCGTCTCGCTCTCGGTGAACAAGGATTCGCTCGCCAACGTCGGGTTCGTTCCGCCGCTCTTTCGCAGCCAGGCAGCGAGCAAGAACGCGCTCGTCTACGCCGCGTACAAGAGCGCCGCCGACAGCCTGGCGACGCTCGTGAGCAAATGTCCGAGCAATCCGACGGCCTCGGGGTGCGCGGTCGTCAATCTGAATTTATCCGACGCGAGTGCCGCCAGTCTGCTCGCGCGGCAATTCGCCGATGCGATCAAGAGCGCATTGGGGACGGACACGGCGACCGCGCTGATCGCGCCAAGAGCTGGTGGCACACTTGCGGCGAGCATCGACGCCCAACGCGCACTGATCAACGCACGCGTGCAGAAGTACCTCGGCGCGAGCGCGGGTGCGAATACGGGAGTGTTCACGCAGTCGAGCAGCTTCTCGTACATCGATCTACAGGGGCGAAACGGCGTTCCCGGTCTGTTGCAGAGCTCTCTCGGCGGCGGACTCGATTCGCTGCAGACCTGGAATAAGCTCGTGCTCGGCGGCGTCACGCTCGGTGCGCAGTTCATGGTGTTCGACCACTTTCGAGCCGATACCCTGCCTGCGCCGGGCTTCCAGACGCGTGTCGCTGTGGGCGCCGCGTATCGTTTCGTGGCGCTGCCCGCGGACTCGGCGCGGCACATCGGTGTGATCGCACCAACGGATGGGTCCTCGCTCGAGCTCAAATCGGCGATGGACGTCATCTCGGGGATATTTGGCGGGACCGTGGTGGCCCGCTACACGAAGTCTTTCGCGCACACCGTCGACGCACCACTCGTCGGCGACCCCGAGGCGTTCTGGCCCGCGCCGTTCTTCGGGCCAGCACAGCGCACCGCCGGCGCCGTCATCGGGCTCGATCTCACACCACGCCTTCTGCTTGGCGACTCGTTCGCGCTGGACGGACACTACGGCTTCGAGCGCACCGGCGCTCCGACGTACGAGCGCACTCCTCTCATCGGCTGCGCAGCGTGCGATGCCATTGCGGCGTATGTCCCGAACACCGCGGCGCGCAATGCGCAGCGCATCGGATTTGGCCTGCACTACTCCACCGTCGATTCCTATCTGCGTGGGCGGTCCACCACGCCAATCGAGGTGTCACTCACGCACTTGCAGACGATCACCGGTGACGAGGGCGTCGCGAAGCTGCAGCGGGATCAGATCCAGGTACGGTTGTATTTTCCTGTGCGATCGGGGCGCTGAGGAAACGGCGGAACCACGTTGGAGCCCACTATCCCCGACGCGACCGCTTCGGCTGCCGAGCTGACGCCGCCTGGTGATCCGCCGGCAGCGCCGCGGCACTTTCGAGTAGTTCCCGCGCGTGCGCTCGACTGACCTCGCTCTCCGGATCGCCGCCGAGCATGCGAGCGATCTCCGCCACGCGCGCATCGTCCTCCAACACCGCGACGTCGGCCGTCGTCACGCCGCCGCGAGCCCCTTTGCTGACGAGAATGTGGTGATGCGCGCGCGCTGCGATCTGTGGCAGATGCGTGATCGCGAACACCTGGTGGTAGCTCGCGACTCGACGCATCGTCTCGCCAACCTGTAGTCCGACGCGACCACCGATTCCCGCGTCCACTTCGTCGAAGATCAGCGTCCCCACGCGATCGAGCCGCGCGAGAATCGTCTTGAGCGCGAGCATGACGCGCGACAGCTCACCACCGGAGGCAACGCGGGCGAGCGGACGCTCCTCGTGACCCACGTTCAGCGACACGCGAAACTCCACCGCCTCCGCGCCATCCGGGCCAATCTCGCGAAGCGGAAGAAGCGCCGCGCGAAAGCGCCCGTCGTTCATGCCGAGATCGGGCAACACCTCATCCACCGCGCGGCCGAGTCGCTCGGCCGAGGCGGTGCGCAGAGACGTCAGTGCGCGGGCGCGCTCCTCGAGCGCAGCGAGCGCGGCACGCTCGCCATCCTCGAGCAGGCGCAGGTCGAGATCGGCGGAATCGACCAGATCGAGCTCGGCCCGTGCCGTTCGCCCCTGCTCCATCACCTCGGCGAGCGTGCTGCCGTACTTCTTCGTCAGCTTGAAGAGCAGGTCGCGCCGACGGCGCACTTCGTCGAGCCGCGAGGGGTCCAGCTCGACGGACGATTCGTACTCGACCAGCTCTCGGGCGAGCGCCTCGAGACTGTAGTACGCATTGTCGTAGATCTCCTGCAGACGCGCGAGCGTGGGATCGATCCGCTGAATGCTCGCGAGCAGACGCTCCACGCTCGCGAGACGCTGAAGGAGAGTGTCCTCCTCGCCTTCGATGGCGGTGGAGATTCCCGTCGCCAGCTCGCGCAACTCTTCGGCGTTCTCGAGACGGCGGGCTTCGTCTTCAAGGCGAACATCCTCGCCCTCGACGAGCTTCGCGCCTTCGATCTCGCTCACGACGTGCCGCAGGTAGTCCGCGCGCTTCTCGGCGTCCGCACGACGACGCCGGAGATCCGCGATGTCGCGGCGCGCCGTGGCGAGCGCCGCATAGGAATCGCGCACGCCTGCCGCCTGCTGCGTCGCTCCGGCAAAGGCGTCGAGAATGCGGCGCTGCGCGTCGCCGTCGAGCAGCGTCTGCGCCTCGTGCTGTCCGTGCAGGTTGACGAGCAGCCTCCCGATCTCGGCGAGAATGGTTGCGCTGACGGTTGTCCCGTTGACCCACGCGCGCGCGCGGCCCGCCGCGACGATCTCACGCTTGAGGACGACGAGCGGCTCCTCCGCATCGATTCCGCGCTCGTCGAGCAGCGCGGCGATCTCGGGCCGGTCGGCGACGTCGAACACGCCTTCCACCGTCGCGCGCTCCGCGCCGGTGCGGATGAGGTCCGCGCTCGCGCGCTCGCCGAGCAGCAGCCCCAGCGCACCGACGATGATCGACTTTCCCGCACCGGTCTCGCCCGAGAGGACGTTGAACCCGCGCGCCAGCGGAAGCGTGAGCGATTCGATGATCGCGAAATTCCTGATGCGGAGCTCGGTCAGCATTTGGTGCGTTCGTCCCGCTCGAGCAGTCCTCCCCAATGCAGCTTTTCGCGCATTGTCGCGAAGAAGCTGGATTCCGGAAAGCGTACGATCGGCACCGGATGCGCCGAGCGTCGCACAACGAGCGTCTCTCCGGCGGCAAAGGTCGCACCCACCTGTCCGTCCACCGTCACCAAAAGCTCGTCAGGACCATCTTCCACACGCACCGTGATCTCCGACGTCGGCGGCAGGACGAGCGGACGCAGCGCGAGCGTGTGCGCGCTGACGGGCGTGACGAGAATCGTCTCGAGCGTCGGGAACACGACTGGTCCTCCCGCCGAGAGGTTGTACGCCGTGGAGCCAGTCGGCGTCGCGAGCACGATGCCGTCGCCCGAGTAGTGCGCGACGGTCTCGCCGTTGGCCTGCACCCACATCGTCACGACGCGCGCGAATCCGCCCTTGTGGAGCACGACGTCGTTCAAGGCGCGCCATTTTGTCCTGTCGGCGCCATTCGACGCGCGCACGCGCGCGTCGAGCGTCATCCGAGGCTCGACGACATACGCGCCGGTCGCGAGTCGCCGAAGGGCATCCTCCAGCGCCTCGACCGGGGAGCAGGTGAGAAACCCGAGGCGACCGAGATTGATTCCGAGGATCGGGACCGGATAGCCCTCGACGATTCGCGCGGCGCGCAGGAGCGTGCCGTCGCCGCCAAGGGTGAGCATCGCGTCCACTTCGCCGGGCACGACGGCAGGAGCGGCGTCGCCGGCGATGCCGCAAAGGCTTTCCTCGTACGAGAGCGTGAGGCCAAGCGAAGGCGCCAGCCGCCGCAGCGTCGCGAGGACTTCGGAAAGTCCCTCGTATCCCGGATGGCCTACGACGCCGAGTCGAATCACCCGGTGAATGCCTCGCTCTCGTGAAGCGCGCGCACCCGCTCCGCGATACCCGCTGCGTCGAGACCGAGCAACGCGAGTTGCCTGGCGCGCGACGCCGCGTAGACGATCCGGTCCGGAACGCCATGCGCGTGCACGCGAACACCCGGATCATGTCGCTCGATCACCACCGTCATGAAGGCGCCAAATCCATTCACGACGGTGCCCTCCTCGACGACGAGAACCTGCCGGTGCTCGGAGAGAATCGCGGCGAGAGTGACTTCGTCGTACGGCTTGAGATAGCGGCAGTTCACCACGGTGACATCGAGTCCCTCGGCGGCCAGGACTTCCGCCGCGGCGAGCGACGTATTCACCATCGTGCCGACCGCGAGAATCGCAATCTCACTGCCTTGGCGCATCACCTCCCACGTCGCGTGCGGCGTCGCCGCGATGTCGGCGATGCCCGGTACGTTCGCCGGCACCACGTCGCGCGGGTAGCGGAGACAGAATGGCCCGCTCTCGTGTTCGATGCCGGCGCGCAGGAGCGCGAGCATCTCGCGTCCATCCTTCGGCGCGGTCACCGTCATGTTCGGCACGGCGAGCATGTACGCGATGTCGTACAGACCGGCATGCGTCTCGCCGTCTTCCCCAACGAGGCCCGCACGATCCATCGCGAATACCACCGGCAGCGACTGAATCGCGCAGTCGTGGATGATGTTGTCGTAGGCGCGCTGGAGGAACGTCGAATAAATCGCGCATACGGGACGCAGACCGCGCGTCGCCATGCCGGCGGCGAACGTCACGGCATGACCTTCGGCGATGCCGACGTCGAAGAATCGGCTCGGGTGTGCCTTCGCGAATGCGCCGACGCCGGTTCCACTCGACATGGCCGCGGTGATCGTCACGATCTTCGGATTCTCGGTGCCGAGCTCCGTGATGCCCTTTCCGAATACCGCCGTGTATGCAGGGTTCGCCGTCGACGCCTTGAGCTGCTTGCCCGTGGATGGATCGTGTCCTGGCGGAAGCGCGTGCCACTTCTCACCGGTGGCATGCTCGCCGGCGGGAAAGCCCTTTCCCTTCTGCGTGATCACGTGCACGAGTCGCGGGCCACCCATCTCGCGAACGGCGGCGAAGGTATCGATCAGTGCGTCGATGTCGTGGCCATCGATGGGACCGAAGTAGCGGAAGCCAAGCTCCTCGAACAAGACGCCGGGCGTGAGGAGGGACTTCATGCTCTCCTCCCACTTCCGCACGATGGTGCCGACGGGACCGGCATTGTCCACGATCTCGCCGAGCCTGGACCGAACGCGGTTGTACAGCGGGTTCCGCTGAATCGACGTGAGATACTTGTGCATCGCACCGACGTTCGGCGCGATGGACATCTCGTTGTCATTCAGCACGACGACGAAATCGCGATCGGAATGGCCAGCGTTGTTCAGACCTTCGTATGCGAGGCCACAGGTCAATGCACCGTCGCCCAGAATGGCGACGACCTTGAGGTCTTCCTCACCGTTGATGTCGCGCGCCGCGGCCATGCCGAGCGCCGCCGAGATCGCCGTGCCCGCGTGTCCCGCGCCGAAGGTGTCGTACTCGCTCTCCGTACGCTTCAGGAAGCCAGACAGCCCGCTCTCCTGCCGCAAGGTCTCCATCCGCGTGTTGCGGCCCGTGAGGAGCTTGTGCGGATAGCCCTGATGTCCGACATCCCACACGAGCTGGTCGCGCGGCGTCTGGAAGCTGTGGTGCAGCGCGATCGTGAGCTCGACCACACCCAACCCCGCGCCGATATGGCCGCCGGTTCGTGAGCAGACGTCCACTATCCGTTCGCGCACATCGGCGGCGAGCGTACGCAATTCATCGCGCGTCAGCGTGCGAAGGTCGGCCGGTGAGGTAATGCGATCGAGAATGGACATGGGCAGCGGTGAAATCTAAGAGGTGCGTTCTACGGTGAAGCGTGCGATCTGGGCGAGCGATGGCGTCAGCAGTCCTACCGCGTCGAGTGCGCGGCAGCCTTCGTCGATCAACGCCTCGGCCCGCCTTTTCGCTCCTTCTACCCCGAGGAGCGCCGGGTAGGTGCTCTTCTGCAGCGCCAGATCGCGTCCAGCGGTCTTTCCAAGTTGGTCGGTCGTCGCCGTGACGTCGAGGACGTCGTCGGCGATCTGGAAGGCCAGGCCGACCGCCGCGCCGTATTGGGCGAGTGCCTCGAGGCGGACCTGGCTCGCCGAGGCGGCGCGCCCACCCAGCGTCGCGGCGGCGGTGATGAGGGCGCCGGTCTTCGCGCGATGGATGCGCTCGAGCTCCGCGAGCGCGAGCGGGCGCCCCTCGCCCTCCAGGTCGAGCAGTTGGCCGCCGATCATGCCGCCCGCGCCGGACGCCTGCATCAGCTCGACGACGATCGCTCCAACCGCTTCGTCGTCCAGTCCGAGCGCGCGAGCGGACTCTGCGGCGCATCGCGCGGCGAGCGGCACCATTGTCACGCCGGCGGCCGTCGCCGTGGCCACTCCATAGATGCGGTGCACCGTCGGCCGGCCGCGACGGACGTCGTCGTCGTCCATGCACGGCAGATCGTCGTGCACGAGCGAGTAGGCGTGTACCACTTCGATTGCCGCCGCGAGGTCGGCCGCTTCGCCCGATCCGCCCGCCGCCTCGAAAGCGCTGAGAAGGAGAGTGCCGCGCATCCGCTTGCCCTCGCCCAGCAGGCTGTAGCGAATCGCCTCGGCCACGCGCGGGCTCACTGCGCCGAGCGAGCGGTCGCACAGCTTCACCAGCGAGCGACCGACGCGCAAGCGCTGTGCGGCGAGCATCGCCGGCTCGTGGCGCACCGCGACCTCAGTCATCCTCGTCGAACTCCTCGACGACGAAGGCGCCGTCGGCGAGCTCGGTGAGTCGCTTCACGCGCGTCTCCGCTTCCGCCAGCGAACCCGCAGCCTCCCGCAGACAGGTCACTCCCTCCTCGAACAGCGCGAGCGCCGACGCGAGGTCGATCTGCTCGTTCTCCAGCTCGGCAACGATCGCCTCGAGCCGTTCCAGTCGCTGCTCGAGCGTCATGCGCCCGCCTCCGCGATCGGATGGACTTCGCGCGCCGCCGCGCCGACCTCGCCATCGCGCAACCGCAGCGTGAACGCCATGTTCGGTGCAAAATCAGACGCCGACGCGAGGGTGCGCCCTTCAGTGTCACGCGCCACCGCGTAGCCTCGCTCGAGCGTCGCAAGAGGGCTGAGCGCGTGAAGACGCCCGGAGAGGGCGCCCAATCGCTCGCCTCGCGACCTGAGATGATCGGTAGTCGCTGCGGCGAGACTATGCGCCGCGCTGGCTGCACGTGCCTTGGGCTCGTACAGCCGGTCGTCCACCGCCTGTATGAGTCTTCGGCGGAAGCTCTGAATCGCGAGTCGGATCTCCTCGCGCGAGGTGACGGCGGCTTCCGCAGCCGCCGAGGGCGTCGCGGCGCGCAGATCGGCGACGAGATCACAGAGCGAGATATCCACCTCGTGTCCAACGGCGGAGATCGTCGGGACGGGACAGCCGGCGACCGCGCGAGCAACGCCCTCATTGTTGAACGCCCAGAGGTCCTCGCGCGACCCACCGCCGCGGGCAATGATCACCAGCTCGGCACCGCCCCAGCGAGCGATGCGATCGAGCGCCGCGCACAGCTCGCGCGGCGCGCTCTCGCCCTGCACCGCCGCATGCGCCACGATCAGCTCCACACCCGGCGCCCGACGACGCAGCACGGCGATGACGTCTCGCAGGGCGGCGCCGCTCCCGCTCGTGACGATCGCAATGTGCCGCGGATGACGCGGCAGCGCGCGTTTGCGGCCGGGCGCGAGGAGTCCATCGGCTTCGAGCGTCGCCCGCGTCGCCTCGAGGGCTTTGCGCCAGAGACCATCGCCCTCGGCTTCCATGCGCTTTATGGTGAACTGCATCTCGCCGCGCGCGGCGTAGACGCCGAGCTGACCGAGAGCGGTCACTTGCATGCCGTCATCCGGTGGCGCAGGGATGCCGCTCTGGTCGCGTGACCACACGACACAGCGGAGCTGCGACGTGAGATCCCGCAGTCCGAAGTACCAGTGACCGTTGCGATGCGACTTGAAGTCGGTGATCTCGCCGCGCACCCAGAGCGGGATGAACGCGCCTTCGACGACGTCTTTCGCCGTCTGCGTGAGCGTCGAGACCGCGATCGCCGAGCGCGGACTCGCACCTGGAAAGATCTCACCGGCGTCCTCGAGCAGCGACTCCGCCGCCAACGACGAATCGAAGAGCGAAGGTGCGTCTCCCAGCGAGACGCTCGCGCCGGACGCGCGGCGACGCATCAGGCCGGGAGTGTACGCCGCGCCGCGCGCACCGTGTTGCGCAGCAGCATGGCAATGGTCATCGGTCCAACGCCGCCCGGCACGGGCGTGATCAGCGACGCGACCTGCCGCACTCCCTCGAAGTCCACGTCGCCCACGAGACGGGTGCCGCTCTTCCTGGATGCGTCGGGAATGCGATTCATGCCGACGTCGATCACCACGGCGCCGGGCTTCACCATATCAGCGGTGATCATGCGCGCGCGGCCCGCCGCGACGATGAGGATGTCGGCGCGCCGGGTGTGCCCGGCGAGGTCACGCGTGCGGCTGTGGCAGATGGTGACGGTCGCGTCGGCACCATCGCCGCTCTGTACCATGAGTGCCGCCATCGGCTTGCCGACGATCGTGCTCCGGCCGACGACGACGACGTCCGCGCCCCGCGTCTTGACGCCGTAGTGCACCAGCATGCGCTGCACGCCTGCCGGTGTGCAGGGCGCGAAACCGTCCGAATGCCCTATGAGCAGCTTGCCGACATTCACCGGATGGAAGCCATCGACGTCCTTGAGCGGATCGATGTGCCGGATCACCGTGTCGGGATCGATGTGCTTCGGCAGCGGCATCTGCACGAGAACGCCGTGCACCGATTCGTCCGCGTTGAGCTGCTCAACGAGCGCGAGCAGCTCCGCCTGCGAGGTGCTCGCGGGCAGCCGAATGGTCTCGCCGGTCATTCCCGCCTCGCGCGACGCCTTCTCCTTCGCGCCAACGTAGACCGCGCTGCCCGCGTCGTCGCCGACGAGCACGACGGTGAGTCCGGGTGTCACGCCAGCTTCCTTCAGCGCGACGACTTCCGCGGCGACTTCCGCACGGATGAGCTTCGCCAACGCGACGCCGTCGATCAGGCGCGCTCCGGCGCTCGTCGGCGAGTTCGAGAATTCCGCTGCGCGCACGGTATCAGCGGGCAAAGTCCACCGCCCGCGTCTCGCGAATCAGCACAACCTTGATCTGACCGGGGTACTGGAGTTCCGCCTCGATCCGTCGAGCGATCTCTTCGGACAGCGTCGTCATGCGCAGATCATCCACGTCGTCCGGCACCACGATGACGCGAATCTCGCGCCCGGCCTGAATGGCGAACACGCGTTCGACACCCTTGTAACTCGACGCGATCCGCTCCAGCCCCTCGAGGCGCTTCACGTACGTCTCGAACGCTTCTCTCCGAGCTCCCGGGCGAGAGCCGGAGATCGCGTCGGCCGCCTGCACCAGCACCGAGACCTCCGTCTCATGCGGCACGTCGTCGTGATGTGCCGCGATGCAATTCACGACGAGAGGATTCTCGCCGTACTTCGTCGCCATCTCGACGCCAAGCTGCACGTGCGTTCCCTCGTGCTCGTGCGTCAGCACTTTGCCGATGTCGTGGAGCAAGGCACCCCGCTTGGACATCGCGACATCGAGCCCGAGCTCGGCGGCCATGATGCCGGCCAGATGCGCCACCTCCTGCGAATGCTGCAGGATGTTTTGGCCGTAGCTCGTACGCCACTTCATCCGGCCGATGAGCTTGATCAGCTCCGGATGCAGTCCATGCACGCCGGTGTTGTAGGCTGCCTGCTCGCCCGTCTCGATGATCGTCGCGTCGACTTCCTTCTTCGACTTGTTGACGACTTCCTCGATCCGGCCAGGATGGATACGTCCGTCCGACACGAGCTTTTCGAGCGCGAGCCGTGCGACCTCGCGGCGAATGGGATCGAAGCAGGAGACGACGACAGTGTCCGGCGTGTCGTCGATGATGACGTCCACGCCCGTCGCGAGCTCGAAAGCGCGAATGTTCCGCCCCTCGCGCCCGATGATGCGGCCCTTCATCTCGTCGTTCGGCAGCGAAACCGCGGAGACGGTCGTTTCCGCCGTCGTGTCGGCCGCGATGCGCTGAATCGCCAACGCGACGATCTTCTTCGCCTCGCGCTCGGCGTTGCGCCGAGCCCCCTCGCGAATCTCGCGCAGCATGTTGGCGGCGTCGGCGTGCGCCTCCTCCTCGAGCCGCCGGATCAGCTCGTTCTTGGCGTCCTGCGCCGACATGCCAGCCATCTGCTCCAGACGGCGCCGCTCCTCGGCCAGCAGCTTTTCGAGCTCCTCCTCGCGCGGCTGCAACAGCTTTTCGCGCCTCCCGAAGTCGCTCGCCCGTTTCCCGACCTCACGGTCGCGCTGCTCGACGAGCTCGAACTTCCGGTCGAGAGTACTTTCCCGCTCGCTGACCCGGCGCTCCTCCTGCTCGACCACCGCTCGGCGCGACCGCAGCTCCTGCTCGGCGGTCTCGCGCAGCTTCATCACCTCTTCCTTGCCCGATACGACCGCGCTCTTTCGCGACGTCTCGACCTCGCGCTCGGCGTCCGAGATGATGCGCTGCGCTGTCTCCTCGGCCGTCGTCTTTGCGACCGCGTGACGCTCGATTTCAGCCTGCCGCCCCGCGCGCACACCCAGCTTGCGGCCGAAAAAGAAAAAAGCCGGCGAGGCGACGACGAACACGCCCAGCGCGGCAAAAAATACTATATCGTTCATGTCATCTATGCTCCACCGCAGGCGGGCCGCGGAAGAAAGGATACCACCGCTGCATCCGCGGAGCGCCGCCGGGTAGCGCAATACTCGAGGCCGCACCGGCGTAGGGCGCAACATGGAGCGAGCTAACTACAAAGGGCGCATCAACCTACGGAAGCAACCGGGCGACTTCTGGCAAGTTACGGGGCTGGAGAGGGAGAGGCAAGGCGCCAACCCCCAGTTGTGAGTTTAGAGTCGGACAGTAAACTGCAGTTGATGGTTGAAGCTGACTCCAGTTTGGAGTGGAGTTTGACTGCGGCAACGTGCGTCCGTCCGCAGTCAAACTTCACTCACCACTGTAGTCCACTTGAACCAAGAACTGCGGGTGACTCCCCGACTCACAACTGGATAACTGCGTTATCCCGCTTCCCCGGCGGCAACAATCGCCGAACATCGGCGGACAGCCCCTGCATCGCGCCAATGAGCGCTCCGTTCGCCTCGCGCGCCTGAAGCATCTCCGACGTGATCTGCAGCGCCGCCAGGATGGCCGCCCGGTTCGCCTCGATCACCGAGCCCCCGGACAGGATCTGCCGGATCGCCTTGTCCAGATACTCGGCGACCGCCTTCGTGTGCTCCGGGGCGGCCTCGGTGCGGAGGGCGTACGACTCGCCGAGGATCTCGACTTTGACCGAGGTCTTCTTGCCGCTCATCGCTCGCCTCCGCTCTGCGCCTGTTGTCTGATGAAGCGAACGCGATCGAGCATCTGCTGCGTGCGCGCCGTCGCGGCGTCGACCCTGCCTTTGAGCGCGGCGTTTTCGTGCTCGAGCTGCGTTACACGGTCGGACAGCTCGCGCTTTTCCTGCACCACCGGCGCCGTGCCCTGACTCTCGACCTCGCGCACGCGCGCCTCCGCGAGGAGCGCACGGCGGCGAAAGCCGGCGAGCTCGTCCGAGAGGTGGCGGACGAGCGTCTCCAGCTCACGAAACGCGGTGATCTCAGGTCGAGCGCTGTCGGACATTCAGTTCGTTCTGGAGTGCAGACAGGATCTTGGAGCGGCGCCCCTCGATTTCCTTATCGCGTAGAGTGCGCTCTGGATGCCGCAAGGTCAACCGCCAGGCTACCGAGCGACGTCCCGGCTCGACGCCCGTTCCTTCATAGACATCGAATGCGACGAGGCGCTCGAGCAGGTCGCCTGCCGACGCGCGGATGACCCGCTCGACGTCCGCTGCCCGCACTCCCTCCGGCACCAGCAGTGCGAGATCGAACTCGGACGCTGGCGTCGTCGGGAGTGGGCGGAACTTCGGCGGCGCATGGTGCGCCGAACCCGTTTCGAGTGTGTGCGCATGTTCGCCCGGAGGCGCGACATCCGCGTTCGAGACGCACCCCAGCACGAGCTCCACGCCATACGCCGGCGAAGCCCACACCGGCGCATCGAGCGGAACTCGCGAGACATGTCCGCGCGCCTCCCCGTCGATCACGATCGTCCACAGCAGATCACCATTGGCGTCGTTCGGCTCGAGCGTCGCCTGTCCCGGCGCGACCACCCGCGCGACGAGCTCCGCGAGACCTTTCGCATCCCACGCGTCGAATGGCTCGGGCTTCGCGTTGGTGAAATGTGCCGGATCGCGCTGGCCCATCACGAGCAGCGCGACGCGCATGCTCTCGTCGGGGAGCGCATCGGCTCCACGCGCAAATGCCGACCCGATCTCGTACAGCCGCACATTGCCCTGCATGTACGTGAGATTGTACTCGGCTCGGCGCGCGAGCGACTCGAGCACAGTGCGACGCAGATGCGCTTCGTTTTCGGCCAGCGGGTTCAGCACGCGGACGTGCTCTTCGCCTCCGGCGACGAAGGGCATCGGGCGCGCCTCGAGAAGACCCGCGCCGCTGAGCGCATCTCGTAAGTTCGCCGCGATGGTCCAGAGCGCCGCGTCGCTCGTCGTGCCGGGCCGGTACGGACGAATCTCGTCAGGCAGTGCATCGTATCCGTACAGCCGCGCGACTTCCTCGATCAGATCCGCTTCGGCAACGAGATCGTGGCGCCACGTCGGCGCGACGGCGTGAACCGCGGCGCCCGCGTCGTCCACGTCGGCCGTACATCCGATCGCCTTCAGGAGCTGCGCGATGCGTTCAGGATCCAGAGCCACACCGAGCACTCGCGTGACCCGTGCGGTGCGCAGCACGATCGGGGTGCGAGCGGCATCGCCCGAGTACAGATCCACCGGCGCCGAGACGACCTCGCCTCCGGCGACGGAAATGATCAGCGATGCGACGCGCGCGAGCGCATGCGGCGCAAGCGCGACATCCACACCGCGCTCGAACCGGTAGCTCGCGTCGGTCGAGAGTCCCGCGGCGCGGCGCGTACGTCTCGTGCGCTGGGCATCGAACGTCGCAACTTCGACGAAGATCTCCGTCGTCCCTTCGTCAACTTCGGTTGCCTGGCCGCCCATCACGCCCGCGAGCGCGATCGGATCCCTCGAATCGGCGATGACCGTCATGTCCGGCGTGAGCGTTCGCGTCACGCCGTCGAGCGTGACGAGCGTCTCGCCGTCCTTCGCCGACCGCACCACGATGGTCTTCTCCGGCATCTTCGGCTCGGGATCGACCTTGGCGAGATCGAACGCGTGCGTCGGCTGGCCAAGCTCGTGAAGCACGTAGTTCGTCGCGTCCACGATGTTGTTGATCGAGCGCGATCCCACCGCCGCCAGCCGGTCTACCAGCCACTGCGGGCTGGCGCCCACCGTCACGCCGCGAACGACGACGCCCATGTAGCGCGAGGCGAGCTTCGCGTCTTCCAGATGCAGCACGATGCCACCGGCGTTGCCGGCACGGCGGAAGCGCTTTGCGTCCGGGATCGCGATACCATCGACGCCGATGTCAGGAAGGTGCAGCTCGCCGCCCGTCACCGCCGCGACTTCGCGCGCGACGCCCAGGTGCGACAGCAGATCGGGGCGGTTCGGCAGCACGTCGATCACGAGCCGCGAGTCGCCGACGGGCATCGCAGTGAGGAAAAAAGTCCCCGGTGCGACGTCCACGTCGAGCTCCATGATGCCGTCGTGCTCTTCGCCCAACCCGAGCTCGCGCGCCGAGCAGAGCATTCCGTTCGAGGTCTGCCCGCGAATCTTTCTCTTCTCGATCTTGATGCCGTTCGGCAGCGTGGTGCCGGTCGGGGCGAAGGGATACATCTTGCCCGCGGTCACGTTTGGCGCGCCGCAGACGACGTCGAGCAGCTCGCCGGTGCCCATGTCCACCTTCGTGATATGGAGATGGTCGGAGTCGGGATGCGGCGCTTCCGCGACGACGCGCGCAATGACGATTGGTCCCAGATCCGCGCGCAGCGCGACAAGCTCCTCGACCGTCACCGTGTGGGCCGTGAGCAGATCGCGCAGTTCCGTGGCGGACGCCGCCGAATCGGCGAAGGCGTTGAGCCAGCTAACGGAGGCGTTCATTCCGCCACCTGCTCGAGGAAGCGCACGTCGGAATCATAGAGAAGACGAATGTCGGGAAGCCCATAGCGCAGCATCGCGATGCGGCCGGGCCCCATGCCGAAGGCCCAGCCTGTGTAGCGCTCACTGTCGACGCCCGCAGCCTCGAGCACGGACGGATGCACCATGCCGGCGCCGAGGATTTCCATCCACCCCGTTCCCTTGCACGCGGAGCAGCCGGTGCCGCCGCAGAGGCGGCACTCGACATCCATCTCCGCCGAGGGCTCGGTGAAGGGAAAGAAGCTCGGACGAAAGCGCGTGCGCGTCTTGCCGAAGAACTTCTGCGCGAAGAGCGTCAGCGTTGCCTTGAGATCGACGAACGAGATGCCGTCGTCCACGGCGAGTCCTTCGATCTGCGCGAACGCGGGCGCGTGCGACGCATCGAATGGATCGCGGCGGAACACCGTGCCGGGCGCGAGAATGCGAATGGGCGGCGCGTGGCGCTGCAGCGTGCGCACCTGCACCGGCGACGTGTGCGTCCGCAGTAGCGCACCTTCGCCGAGGTAGAGCGTGTCGTGCATGTCCATCGCCGGATGGTCGGGCGGAAAGTTCAGCGCGCCGAAGTTGTACCACTCCGATTCGCTTTCCGGTCCGAGCGCGACGGTGAAGCCGATCTCGCGGAAGATCGCGACGATCTCGTCGATGACGAGGGTGACGGGATGCTTGCCGCCGCGCCAGCGGGTGCGGGCCGGCATGGTCAAGTCCATGTGCGGACTCTTCGTCGCTCCGCGACTCAGCGTCGTCCGGCGTTCGTCGAGCGCGGCAGCCAGCGTCGTCTTCGCGTCGTTGAACGCACGACCGGCATCGCGACGCGACTCGGGCGCCAGCGTGCCGAGCCCCTTTTGCAGCACGAGCAGCTCACCGCGCTTGTCGCCGAGGAATTGAATGCGCGCGACTTCCAGCGCGTCGGCGGCGGCGGCCGCGGCGAACGCGGCGGCGCCACGCGCGGCGAGCGCGGCGGCATAGGCGAGGTACTGCTCGAGCGTGGGATTGTCAGGAAGCATCGCAGAAGTGTCGAAAATGACTCGGCGGCGGCGTGACCGTTGGGTCGCACCGCCGCC
>Ga0208080_1000018_pt1 | contig 73539 bp, 67 predicted proteins | sample NGESurdeep092012_3_FD_184476 | JGI IMG/M metagenome (GOLD analysis project Ga0208080, IMG submission 184476) | Arctic peat soil microbial communities from Barrow, Alaska - NGEE Surface sample 210-3 deep-092012 (SPAdes) | ecosystem: Environmental > Terrestrial > Soil > Wetlands > Peat ...
GCGGTAGATCTTCGCTTCGCCGTTCTCGATGCGGCGGGCGATCGAGACCTCGCCTTCGCGGTCGAGCAGCTTCACGGTGCCCATCTCGCGCAGGTACATGCGCACCGGGTCATTCGTCTTCTCGACGGTCGCCGGGTCGGGCACCGTCGTCGCGGAGCCGGCGGCCGGTCCGGCCTTCTTCGTCGCCTTCTCGGGGACGTCCACGACCTCGATGCCGTAGTCCCCGAACCGGATGTAGATCTCGTCCAGCTCGTCCGGGGCGTTCGCGAGCTCCTCGGGCAAGGCCTGATAGATCTCGTCGTAGAGCAGGTACCCGCGCTCCTTGCCGAGGTTGATCAGCATTCTGACTTCGGGGTGTTTTTCTTCTACCGTCACCGACTTCTCGCTTCCACGCGCGCCCGGGGATGTGCCGGCGCGCTTCAAATCCGACTCGCGTTTTCCGCCTTAAGTTCCGCCTTCAGGCGCCGGATCTCCTCGACGAGGGCCTGTTTGCGGCGGTAAGCCGCGTCGCGCCCCTCCACGTTTCCGGCCGCTGCGGCGTTCTGGATCTCCGGCTGGAGGCCTTTTGCCGAATCCTCCAGAAAACGTATCTTCAACTGCAACAATGGGATATGAATACGACTGAGTCCGCTTTCGCCCGGGATTTCCGCCCTCGAATTGCCTTGTTGGAGCAGCAACTCTGCGGCGAGGGGACCCGCATCTGCCCCAAGATGTGACGTAAACTCAGAAAAATCAAGGGTTGCGGGCTCGCCTTTGATCGCTTTCAGAGCTATAAGTAGCTCTTTTGCAACAGGATGCGAAAAAACCTCCGGCGGAAGCCTGCCTGCCAGAGCTGCGCTCTCGGGCCATTCAGTGAGAAGTGCCGAGAGCACACGCGCCTCCTGCTCCGGCAGGTCCAGGGAAGACCGGCTTCCCGCGGCCGCCGGAGTCGGCTTAACCGGCGCGAGAGCGGTTTTCTTCCCCGGCGGGGCGAGGACAGAAAGGGGAACGCCCGCGCCCCGCGAAAGCCCCGCGCAAAGCTCGTGGCGAAGGACCGGATCGGGCGCCGCCGAAAGGATGTCGACTGCCTCGCGCAGCTTCGCCGCGCGCTCCGTCGGGTCCGACGCGCCGGCGGCCGGGATCCTCTCGAGGAGCGTTTCGAGGAGCGCCGGACACGCGGCGATCGCCGCCCTCAGCGCGTCGGCGCCGCGGGCGGAAAAGTACGAGTCAGGGTCGTGGCCGTCCGGCAGCGCGAGGTGCCTCACGTTCACCCCACGCGAGAGGAGCAGCGGAAACGACTTGTACGCGGCGGCGAGGCCGGGTGCGTCGCCGTCGTACGCGACGATCACCGTCGCGGCCTGTCGCGCAAGAAGGTCGGCCTGCGCGGGCGTGAGCGCCGTCCCCATCGAGGCGACCGCGTTCGCGGCGCCCGCGCGCTCGCACGCGATGCGGTCGAAATAGCCCTCGACGAGCAGAACGGCGTCCTCCCTGCGGATCGCCTCTTTCGCGCGGTCGAGGCCGTAGAGGAGCTTGCCCTTCGAGAAGCGCGCCGTCTCCGGCGAATTGAGGTACTTCGGCTGATCGTCTCCGAAGGCGCGCGCGCCGAAGCCCAGGATCTCGCCGCGCCCGTCGCGGATCTCGATCGTGAGGCGGTTGCGGAAGCGGTCGTACACGCGGCCCGTCTCCGGGTTCTTCTGGAGGAGGCCGGCGTTAAGAGCCGTGTCTTCCTGGACACGCGGAGCGAGCGACGTCTTCAGCGCGTCCCACGCGTCGAGGGCCGCGCCGAGGCCGTATACGCGAGAGTCCTCGAGCGAGAGGCCGCGTTTTTCGAGGAGCGCCCTGGCGGCCTCGTGCCGATCGAGGTTCGCGCGAAAAAAAGCGGCCGCCAGGGCGAGCGCCTCGGCCGCCCGCGTCTCTTTCCCGCGGTCCACGCGCGTGCCGCTCCGGCGCATCGGGACCGTGATGCCGGCAAGGCGCGCGAGGTAGGCGACGGCCTCGGGAAACTCGAGGCGCTCGGTCTCGCGGACGAACGTGATCGCGTCGCCCTTGGCGCCGCATCCGAAGCAGTAATAGAAGCCCTTGTCGGGATGCACGTGAAAGGAAGGGGTCTTCTCGCCGTGGAACGGGCACAGGCCCTTCCACGAGCGGCCGGCCTTCTTGAGCGACGTCGTGGTGCCGACCAGTTGGACGAGGTCCGTCGCCGCGAGGACCTCGCGCTTGACGTCGTCCGTGATGTCGTAAACGGGCTCAGACATCCAGCCTCGCGATCGTGACCGCCTGGCCGCCTTCCCCAGCGTCGCCCCAGCGATACGACGCGACCCCGGGATGGGTTTGGAGGAACTCGCGCACGGCCGCCGCGAGACGCCCCGTGCCGTGGCCGTGAACGAGGCGCAGCGCCGCCTTGCCGGAGAGAAGCGCGTCGTTGATCGCCTTCTCCACGACGGGCAGGGCTTCGTCGACGCGCTGTCCAATGAGTACGACTTCCGCCGTGGCGACGACTCCGGAAGAAGGCGCCGGGGGAGTCGCCGCCCGGTTCGACGCGAGGGCGGCGGTCCGGACCGGAACCGCATGGCCTGCCGGGGCCGGGGACAGGGCAGCAGCTGCCACCTTCAGGCGCTTGCCCTTCACCTCGACTTCGGCCTCGCCCCGGCCCGCGTCGAGCGCGAGGAGCCGGCCGGACAGGCCGAGGCTCGCGACGCGGACCTCCATACCGACGGCCACGGGCCCGGCCTCAAGGGGAGGCTCCTCGTCCCCGCCGAAGAGAGAGAGCGCGGCCTCGCGCGCCGACTGCGTGACGGTCATGAGCGCGCCCCTCGAGATCGAACGGCCCGCCTTCAGGTCTTCGCGCATGCGCTCGAGCTCCTGCCGGGTCCTCTCGCGCAGCATCGCGAGCGCCCGGTCGATCTGCTCCTTCGCTTTTTCCTTCACGCGCGCCCGTTCGGCGGCGAGTTGGGCGCGCTCCTTCTCGAGGTCGGCGAGCCGCGCGCCGGCCTGCTGGGCGGCCAGCTTCGCCTTGTCCGCCTCTTCGCGGGCGCGGCGCGTCTCGGTCTCGAAGCGCGTGAGCGCCGCGTCGGCCGCCTCCCATTTCGCGCCGAGGCGCTTTTTTGCAGCCGAAAGGACGCGCGCCGGCAGGCCCGCCTTCTCGGCCACGGCGAGCGCGCGCGAGCGCCCGCTCACGCCCGGGCGCACGCGGAACGTGGGCCGGCCGGCCTTCTCGTCGAACTCCATCGCCGCCGAGAGAACCCCGGGCCGGTCCTGCGCCCACTCCTTCACGACCGCAAGGTGCGTCGTGGCCACCGTGACGCCCCCGCGCGCGAGATCCTCCTCCAGCACGGCGATCGCGAGCGCCGCGCCTTCGTCGGGGTCCGTGCCGCTGCCGAGCTCGTCGACGAGCACAAGGCTCCTCGGCGTCGCCTCGGCGAGGACGCGTGCCGTGCGCGTCATCGCCGAGGCGAACGACGAGAGGTCGCCGAGGAGATCCTGCGCGTCGCCCGCGACGACGAGCACCTGGTCGAACACGGGGAGCGTGGAGCCCGCCGCGGCCGGGATCGCGAAGCCCGACTGCGCGAGGAGCGCGAAGAGGCCGACGGTCTTCATCGCGACGCTCTTGCCGCCCGCGTTCGGGCCGGACAGGAGGAGAAGGCGCGATCCCTCGGGCAGCTCGAGGTCCAGCGGCACCGCGTCGGCGTGGCGTTCCTCGAGCTCTCCGAAGACGTCCGCACGGAGATCCGCGAGGCGCCGGTCGAGAAGGGGATGGCGCGCCCCCCGAAGGACGAGCCGGTCCGAAAAGTCGGGGAACACGCCCGCGACGTGCGACGAGAATTCCGCGCGCGCCTGATACGCGTCCAGCTCGGTGAGCACCTCGACGGCGGCCACGAGGTCCTCGCGCCGCGAAGAGAACCGCGCCGTGAGCGCCACCAGGATGCGGTGCACCTCCTCGCGCTCCTCCTCGACGGCCTCCGCGAGGGCGTTGTTGTCCTCGACGACGGCGAGCGGCTCGACGAAGATCGTCTGGCCCGAGCCCGACCGCTCGTGCAGGAGCCCTCCCACCAGCTCGCGGCGGTCCGCGCGCACGGGCAGGCAGTAGCGCCCGCCCTTCTCGGTGACGTAGCCGCCCGTGAGCGCGTCCGGATGCGTCCGTGCAACCTCCTCGAGCTTTCGGACGACTTCCTTGCGCAGGCGCTGGATCGACGAGCGGATCGCGTAAAGGCGCGCGGACGCTGTGTCCTTGACGCGCCCGTCGGGCTCGAACGTGGGCTCGCGCTCGCCGAGAAGGTCCTCGAAGGACGCGAGAGGAAAAAGGAGGTCGGCGAGGTGGGGGAGCTCGAGGTCGGGCACGGGAACGGCGGCCCGCGCGCCTTCCGCCCGCTCGACGAGAAGGAAGAGGTCGAGGAGGTCCTCCGGCGCGAGCGCGCGGCCCTGCGGGCCCAGTCGCGAAACGAGGGGCGCGCCTTCGTCGAGCCCGCCGAGCGGCACCGGGGGCCGGAGCGCACGCCGTAAGAGCAGGTCCCGCGTCACCCCGAGCCGGCGCACGACCTCGAACGCGTCCGGTGACGGCGCAGCGCCTAAGAGCCGGTCGCGCCCGCGCTCCGTGGCACAAAAACGCCCGGCGAGCCGAAGCGCGCCGGGCCAGTCGAGCTCGGAATAACTCACGGAATGGGAATCTACATCCCCGTGCGTCGCTCTTCAGCCAGCTTGCGGAGCATCTTCTTGCGAGCGGCGATGGCTTTGCGCTTGCGCTTGGCCGAGGGCTTCTCGTAGTGCTGACGCTTCTTGAGCTCGGAGAGGATTCCGGATTTCTCGCACTTGCGCTTGAATCGGCGCAGGGCGTTTTCGAACGATTCGTCTTCCTTGACGTGGATCAGCGGCACTTCGGATCTCCCTCCTCTCCGGCCCAGAATGCCCGTGGAACCCGCCGTTCCCGAGGGCGTGGGCAAATTCTACATGTTAGAGGCGGCGGCGCCCAAGGTCAACGTGCCTCTTTGGGGTCCCGTTCCGTGGCGCTGTCCGAATATAATGCCGCGAACACGACGCCGAAGGCCCCCGCGATGGCGCCGTCAGGAGACGTATGTCGGTCGATCCCGCCGCGACACGCCGCTTGATCGAATCGCAGGACACCGACTTCTTCCACGACGAGCTCGTGCGCATCCTCGCCGACGGGCGGGCCGAAGCGCTCGGCTCGGTGAGCTGAGCCGCTGACTCTCCGGGTTCTCCTCCTCGCGAGCGCGCTCGCCCTAGGGAGCGCCGCCCGGGCGGCCTCTCCCGACATGCCGGAGGCCGCACGGGAACCGGAGGCCGTGCGCGAGCAGCTGCGCGCCGCGTCGGCCGCTCTCGCGCGGGAGGACGGCTCCGCCGCGTCTCTCGTCGCGGGCCTCGACGCGTCGTCTCTCGGGCTCTCCGGCCTGCCCTCGTGGATCATCCTCGCGGCCTCTCTCGCCCCGAAGACGACGCGCGTGAGCGCGCTCCTCGCGTTCGCGGCGAAAGAGCCCGGTGAGCCCTTCGTGCGCATCGCGCTCGGGGTGGCCGCGCGTCTCGCCGCGAGCCCCGAAGAGCGCGCGTGGGTGCGCGCCGCTCTCCTCGAGAGGCCCAAGCCGCCCCCCTCGCAACCGCGAGCCTTCATCGCGCGCGCGCTGGCCGATGCGCGCGTTTTCGGCGGCGAGGCCGGCCGCCAGCGCCTCGTCGCCCTCGCGGCCGTCTTTCCCGACGCACCCGCGCGCGCTGCCGACATCTTCGACGACGCCGACCGCGACGCCTTCGACGCGGCTGTGCGCACGGCGCCCGCCGACGTTCTCGTGAAGAGGGCGCGTGCGCTCGTGAGCCGCGATCCGAAGGCGGCGTCCGCGCTCCTGCGCTCGCTCGGCGCCAATCCGCCCGCCACTTCGATCCCTGCGGCGGCCGACGCCTGGCTCGTCGCCGGAAGTCCGCGCGATGCCAAGCGCCTCCTCGCCAACCTGCCGGACGGTCCGCTCGACGAGGCGGCCGCGCTCCACCTCTCCGCGCTCTCGTGGCTCGTCGAGACGAACCTCCTGGGCACGCCTGAGCCCTCGCGCGCGCGCCGCGCCCGCCGCGTGCGAGCTGTCCGGCCCGCGAAGTCTCCCGCCCCGGTCTCCGAGAAGGAAAAGGCCGCCGCGTCAGAACGCCTCGCACGTCTCGATGCGCTCCTCGTGCGGCCGCTGTCCGGAGGGGACCGCCGGCGGCTTCTCGACAGCGGAATCCGTCTCGCCTTCAGAACCTCTCACGCCGACGATGCCCGCCGCCTCCTCACGCCCCTCGTGAACCTCGACCCCGCAACCGAAGCCGGCGCGTCAGAGTGGTTCGCCGAGGCCTGGACGCATTACATGGCCCGCGATTTCGCGGGCGCCGCGCGCCTCCTCGACGAGCAGATCACGGCCTACCGCGCGGTGTTCCTGAAGCGCCGGGCGACGTACTGGTCCGCGCGCGCCCACGAGCGCGGCGGCGACGCGAACACCGCGAAGGCGCTCTACGCGGGGCTCGTACCGGGCACCGTCCCTGACCTCTACGCGCGGTGGGCCGCCGCCGCGCTCGGCGTCACGCTGCCGGCCGCGCCGCCCGCCGTCGCCTCCGTGAACACGGAGGACCCCGCCGGCGCGCCGGGAGCGCCTTCGCGGGAGCTTCTCCGGTGCGGCTTTCCCGGCCTGGCCGAGGACGCCGCCGAGAGCGAGGGCTCGCTCGACCCGCTCTTCGCGGGCCGTACCGCCTCGGCCAGCGGCGATTACCGGCGCGCTGCCGCCCTCCTGAAAAGGCGTTATCCGGAGCTGGGGACCCCGGAGGAGGGCGCCGTGCCTCCGGAAGCGCGGAGCGCGTATTACCCGCTCGCGGAGGCGGACCGGATCGCGGAGGCCGCGCGCGCCGCGGGCGTGCCCGCCTCGCTCCTCTTCGGCCTCATCCGGCAGGAGAGCGTCTTCACCAAGAACGCGAAGTCGCGCTCGGGCGCCCTCGGTCTCATGCAGGTCATGCCGTCGACCGGCCGCCTGCTCTACCGGAAGGAGAACGGCAAGGGACGCCCGGACCTCAACGACCCCGACGCCAACCTGCGCCTGGGCGCGCGCTACCTCAGGCAGCTCCTCGACGCTTTCCCGGGCGACACCGCCGCGGCGCTCGCGGCGTACAACGCGGGGCCGGGGCACGTCCGCGCGTGGAAGAAGGCCTCGGGCCTCGCGCCGGAAGACGAGTTCCTCGAGTCGATCCCGTTCGGAGAGACGCGCCTCTACGTCAAGCGCGTCCTGTTCTACCAAGGCAGCTACGCCGCTCTTTACGGCCTCCCGCTCGACAACGTGCCGCCCGTCGCGTCGCTTCCGGCGGCCGAGCCGAGACCCTGACCGGCCCTCAGGCTGCGCCGGGAGCCCTCCCGGCGGGTTTCGTGGCCGCCTTGCGGCAGGCGGCGCAGAGGCCGCGGATCTGATGGGAGTGCGACGTCGCGACGAAGTCGTGCTCCCTGCAGACGGCCTCCTGGCGTTTCTCGATGGCCGCGTCGATGAACTCGATGACCTTGCCGCAGCTCGAGCACACGAGGTGGTCGTGGTGCTCGCCCTTGCGGAGCCTTTCGTAGCGGTACTTCTCCTCGTTCAGCCGCACGCGCCCCACGAGGCCGCACCCATGAAGAAGCTCGAGCGTCCGGTAGATCGTCGCGCGGCTGACCTTCGTTCCGCGGTCGCGCATGCGGATCACGAGATCCTCCGCGTCGAAATGCCGGTGGGCCGAGAAGATCTCGTCGAAGAGGGCGGTCCTCTCGCGCGTGACCTTCAGACCCTTTCTTCTCAGGAAGTCGTCGAAGACCCGGCGTTCGTCCGCGTATTGGTTCACCCGTCAAAGATACCAGTCCGGCCCCCCGGACGGGAATCCCTATCTCGCGCCGCCCCCTTCATTGCCTGTTCACGCCTTTGTCGTACTCGAAGAACTTGATTCCGGCCGGCGCGTAAGATGGAGAACCGCGGATGAAATCGCATCGCAAGGTCCTGACGCTTCATCTCCCCGGCAGAATCGGATTCGTGAACATCACCGGCGAAGTCCAGGCCGCAATCACCGAGAGCGGCGTTCAGGAAGGGCTCTGTCTCGTCAACCCGATGCACATCACGGCCTCGGTCTTCATCAACGACGACGAGCCCGGCCTTCACCGCGATTACGAGCGCTTCTTCGAGACGCTCGTCCCCCATGAGCCCGTCGGGCAGTGGCGTCACAACGACACCGGCGAGGACAATGCCGACGCGCACATCAAGCGGCAGCTCATGGGCCGCGAAGTCGTCGCCGCCATCACGAAGGGGCGGCTCGACTTCGGCACGTGGGAGCGGATCTTCTACGGCGAGTGGGACGGCCGCCGCGACAAGCGCGTCCTCATCAAGATCCTCGGGGAATAGCCGGCTCCTTCCCGCCCTCCGCCTCCAGCGCGAGGTCGATGAGCGTGTCCGCGAGCCGCGTCGCGCCCGGGGTGTCCCCTCCGAGCGCCTCGGCGAAACGCGCGCGCACGCTCGCCTCGCGCGCCTCGTCGCGAATCGGGCGGCCGGAGGCCTTCTTGATGGCGCCCACGCGCCGCGCCAGCTCGAGTCTCTGCGCGGCGAGCCGCGCGATGCCGCCATCCACGACGTCGATCGCGCGCCGGATCCTTTCCACCGAGCCGCTCGTGCCGGGCAGGATGCCGAATTCGTCGAGCAGCTCCTCGAGATCCTCGGGAAGAAGGGCCTGCGGCCCGTCGGAGAGCGCGGACTCGGGGGCATCGTGGACCTCGATCATGAGTCCGTCCACGCCCGCGCCCCACGCCGCGCGCGCGAGGCCCGGCACGAGGTCGCGCCGGCCCGCGGCATGCGAGGGGTCCGCGAAGAGCGGGAGATGCGTGAGGCTGCGCGCCACGAGGAGGCCGCCGAGATCGAGCGTCCCGCGCGTCGCCTTCTCGAACGTGCGGATGCCACGCTCGCAGAGGATCACGTTCTTGCAGCCCGCATCGAGGAGGTACTCGGCCGAGGAAAGCCACTCCTCGACGGTCGTTCCGAACCCGCGTTTCAGAAAGATGGGGCGGGAGCTTCTGCCCGCTTCCTTGAGAAGGTCGTAGTTCTGGCAGTTCCGTGCGCCGATCTGCAGCACGTCGGCCCGCTCGGCCACCGGGACGACCTGCGCGGGCGCCATCACCTCCGTCACGATCGGGAGTCCGGCCGCGTCTCCCGCGTCCTTCAGCCAGCCGAGAGCTTCGAGGCCGTGTCCCTGGAACGAATAGGGGGACGTGCGCGGTTTGAAGATGCCGCCGCGGAGCGCCGTCGCGCCGGCGCGCGCCACGGCGCGCGCGAGACGCGCGATCTGCTCGGGCGATTCGACCGCGCACGGCCCCGCGATCACCGCGCGGCGGCCTCCGCCGACGACGAAGGGCCCCACGGCGACGACGCTCGGCTCGCGTACCTCCGTCACTTTCGGGATGTCGCGCATTCGGGGTGGACGCACGAATTCCGGAGCGGGCCCGAGCCAGATCACGCGCTCGCCGGCCGCGGGCCGGCCCGTGCCCGCCGCGGCGCGCGCGACGTTCTTCTCGGGCACGACCGCGAAGCCGCGGACCGGATCGCCCGGAGTGCCCGGCAGCGAGAGCAGCTCGGCGCCGGCTTCCGCGAGGGCCGACGACGCCCGCACGCCCGCGTAGAAAACAGCGCGCGGCGCCGGCCCGTCGGGCGCGGCGTCATTCCCCGGCACAGCATCCGCGGTCGCCCCGGCGCGGGCCAGTCGCCAGAAGCGCGTCGTGTTCGGGCGCACGTCCGACACGTCTTCCTCGAGGATGAGAAGGCCGGCCTCGAGCGCCGCCTCCTCCGAGCAGACGGCTGCGCGAGGCCCTCCCGTTTCCTTCACACGAAACGCCGCGTACGCCGTGTCGTGCGTCTCGATCGGAATCGCGTCGAGGCGTGCGAGGAGATGGCGGCACTGCCTGAGCGCCGCGGCCTGGGAGTGGATCTCGCGCACGCTCTCGAGCGCGAGACCCGGGGGCGCGGCGAGGACGAGCCTCACGGGCACTTCGATCTCGGCCTCGACGGCGATCGCGGATTCCAGCTCCGTGAGTGAGCGGGCGAGCGCGTCCAGGGACTCGAGGATCGGCCCGTCCACGCGGTTGACCGCGGGCAGCACCGCGCAGGCGATCTCTCCGGCGAGGAGCGCGCGCAGCGTGCGTTCGAAGGTGGGGAAGGCCACCGGCTTCCCCCAGCGCGCCGCCGCGCGGGCTCCGAAGGAGCCGGGCTGCCCCTGATAGCCCGCGAGCTCCGCCCCGCGCGGCGTCACCGGCGCGTCGCGTCCGCCCGCGCCGAGGCCGGCTCGCGCGTGACCTTCGCGTCCTCCAGGACGACCGGGTACGAGTAGCCGGCGCCGAAGTCGCGGTCGACATGAACGACGCCCTTCACGACCACGATGTCGCCGACGGCCGCGCCGTCTTTGGTCGTCACCGTCAGGTCGTCGTCCTTCTTTTCACGTGAACCGGAGCCGTCGCGAATGTGAATCCAGTTCCGGCCCATGATTGAGGTGTTCGCCTTCACGACCTTGCCGCGCACGGACACGGTCTTGTCCTTCAGCGAAAGGCGCTCCGCGAAGACCTGCGCCACCGTGCGCGCGTCCTTGCCTTCGGCCTTCGCGACCACGACGTCACCGGCATCCGCCGGGCCGCCCGCCACCGCCGCGTGCTGCGCGGCCATCTGGGAGCGCTGCGGGGCTTCGGACGCGGAGCCGTGCGCCGAGATCGGCGCGGGGGGCGCGCCCGACGACAGAGCGGCGGCCTTTCCGCCGCCGAGGTTGCCGAAGACGATGCGCTCGAATTTCCGGTTCAGCGTCTTGCTTTCGAAGCCGTCCATCGACATCGCGTTCACGACGGTGACCCGGTCGCCCTTCTTCACGGACGTCTTCGTGACGGCGGCCCAGATCTCGCCGCCGTCGGTCTTCAGCCGTATGTATGTGTAGTCGGAGGCGTCAAGCGTCTCCTTGACCGTGCCCGCGACGCTCGTGAGGGCGGGCTGGGGCGCTTCGGGGACGACGCCGGCCGCCGGGGCCGAAGCCACGAGTCGGGCGCCGTGGGCGGGAGTCTCCGGGGCCGGCACCCCGGCGACCGTCGCGGCGGAAGCGGCCTTCTTCTCTCCGGCGGCGGCTGCCGGGACGGGGGATTCCTTTTTCGCGCAGCCCGCCGCGAGGGCGAGGACGAGCGCGAGGACGAGGACGGATCGGCGCATGGGAACGGTCTCCTTTTTCCAGCCTCTTGATCTTGACAGAAGAAGGCCGCCCCGGCAGGGGCGGCCTTGGCGGGGGGAACCGCGCGGCGGGTGACGCTCAGGACTCGAGGAAGGAGGACACGGCGCGGTGCCACTGATCTTCGGACAGCAGGGCCGGAGGAGGCAGGACGAGCTCGCCGCCGTCCGCCGCCGCGAGGCCGAGCTCGCCTTCGAGAAAATGCGCGAGCCGCGTCTCATCGGCGTGGAACCATGCGCGTGCCTTCGCGCCCGTCGGGAAGCTGCGGTACGTGTCCGAGGCCGGCTGCACCGAGAAGAGCCAGCCTCTCCCGTAAGGCGAGGACAGCACGAGGGACGGGTGGCGCGAGACGGCGCTGTTCACGGCCACCACCGTGCCCGTCACGGGCGAGGGGATGACGGCCGTCCGCGCGCCGCACGCGACCGTCACGGCCGCGCGCCCGGCGGCTAGCATGCTGCCCGGCTGCGGAAGCTGGATGGCGGTGACGCCGTGAAGGAGGTGTCCGGCGAGACCGTCGAGACCCACGCGCAGGCGGCCATGGGACTCTTCCAGCCACGCGTGGGCGGGCGTGTAACGGCGGCGCTCGGCAAGAACGAGGCCGTCGACCTCCACGAGGCCGAGCCGGCGCGCCCTGAGCCGTCGGATCGCCGACTCGGCCACGCGATAGAGGCCCCACCCCGCGAGGATGGGCACGAGGGCGACGGCGACGAAGGCGATGAGAAGCAGAAGGCGGATGAGGAGGCCCGCCACGAAGATGACGGCTCCCTGCAAAAACATCAGGAGAGTTTCCATGATGCTCACCTCTCTTTCGGAACGGCGTGGCAGGTGGCGCAATCGTCGAATCCATGCGCGCTCTTGCCGTCGTGGCACTTGCCGCAGGCGACGCCCTTCTCCATGTCCTTGTGCATGAGTCGGGGGGCCGCCTGGGCCTCGGAACGGTGGAGGATCGGGAACAGCGCCGGGTGGCAGGTCGTGCAGTCGGGCTTCGCCTGGTCGACGTGCGTCGAGTGGCGGAACGTCACGACGCCCGGGCTGTCCGTTCCCTGCGGGAGAGCGCGGTCGTTCGGAAGGCGGGGGAGGCTGCCCGCGAGAACCGCCCCGGTCAACCCGAGCGTCAGAAGGATGGCGAAGAGTCGGAGATGTCTCATGACGGCCGCCTCACTTTCCCTCGAGGAACTGCCGGGCCAGCTCGTCCCAGTGGTCCTCGTCGAGAGCTCGCGCGATGCCGTGCACCGGCGTTCCGCCGTCCTGCAGTACGACGCCGAGCTGCGGCGTGAGGCGTTGGGCGAGCTTCCCCGCCGCGGCGTCGAGGAACCGGCGGGCTGCGTCGCCCGAGAAGAGGTTCTTGAGGTTGCCGGTCAGCCAGCGCGGCTCGACTTTCATGAGCCAGCCGGCGCCGTACGGGTCGCGCAGCGCGTCGGCCGGATGCGCGCGAACGGCTTCGTTCACCGCGACGACGTGGCCGTCGACCGGCGAGAGCACGTCGAGCGGCTGGCCGCCGGCCACGATCGTGAAGGCCTTCTGGCCCTGCCGCACCGGCGCGCCGATCTCGGGAAGGCGCACCGTCTCGAGCGGGCCCACGAGCTTGTGGGCGAAGTCGTCGAGGCCGACCTCCACGGCGCCGCCCTCCGGGCGCGCCCAGGCGTGGCCCACGTGGAGATGGACGCCGTTCGGGACCTGGAACCAGCCGAAGCCGAGGGCGTGCACCGGAACCGCCTCCCCCTGGACGAAGCGCCAGAAGGGGATGAAGAGGAGGAGGTACGAGAGCGCGAGGACGTATTCCAGGGCCTTCGCCGTGTACGGGCTGAGGAGTTCGTATTCATTCATGGCTCTTTCTCCCCTCTCTCAGTGGGCGCCGCGCCAGTCGGGATGCTCGTTCACCACCGGCATGCGATTCACGATCCAGCGGAAGATCAGGACGCCGATCGTCACGATCGTGAGCGACGTGATGACCTCGCCGGCGCTCGGGACGTAGCGGTCCGGGACGTTCCAGTTGAACGCGATGAGCGAGACGTTGAAGCGGTTGAGGATCACGCCGAGGACCGTGAGGACGCCGGCGATCCGGGCCAGCCTCGCGCTCGAGCGCCGCGCCGCGAAGGCGAACACGAACGACGGCAGGAGGATGAAGCCGAGCATCTCGAAGAGATACCAGGCGCCCCAGCCGGTCGCGAGGAGGTCGAAGCGGCCGCTCGCCACGAGGCCCTGCAGCCGGATGAAGAAGTACGCGAAGAGGACGATCGCGCCGCCCTTGGCGAGAGAAAGCGTGATGCGGTCGAGATCCACGGAAGCGGCCGGGTCGAGCCGGTCGCGGAACGCGCGGTGGGAAAGCGCGCTCTCCACGACCACCATGCCGATGCCCGCCGCGAGACTCGACACGAAGAAGAAGACCGGCAGGAACGGCGAGTACCAGAGCGGGTGCAGCTTGCCCGGCGTCATGAGGAAGAAGGCGCCGAGCGAGGACTGGTGGAGCGTCGAGAGCGTGACGCCGATGACGATGATGCCGATCGTGAGCGACCCGAGAAGCCGGCGCAGCTTGACGAGGCCGAGCCACTCGAGCGCTGCGGGCGCGAACTCGAGCCCGAGCACCATCAGGTACAGAAAGACGCACCAGCCGACCTCGTACATGACGGATGTCGTGCCGGGCGTCAGGAAGAACTGGTAAGGCAGCCGCCACGGCTGGCCGAGGTCCACGACGAGCCCGAAGAGGACGAGCGCGTAGCCGAGGAACCCGGTCAGGATCGCGGGGCGGAGGATCGGCCGCAGCGCTTTCTGGCCGAAGATGTAGACCGCGCAGGCGACCGTGTAGCCGCCCGCCGCGAGCGCGACGCCGCACACGACGTCGAAGGCGACCCAGAGGCCCCACGCGTTCGTCTGCGACAGGTTCGTCACGGCGCCGAGCCCCTTCCAGAACCGGTACGCGATCGTGGGGAGCCCCGCGAGGAGGATCGCCGCCGCGATCGCGTTGGCCGGCGTCAGGAGGCTCTTGAGATACGCGCGGAAGGTCATCCCGAGGAAGAGGTTTTCCCGCATCGAGGGGCCGCCGAAGAGCGCGGGTTTCAGGGCGTGCTCAGACATGGCGTTCCTCCTGCCTTCCATCGCCCTCTTTCGCCGCGACCTCGTCGCGACGCTTGCTGAAGGTGTACATGCCCATGAGGAGCGGCGGCCAGAGCGTGATGACGAAGGGCACGGCCGAGAGCGCGCCTTCGGCGAGCTCCGGGTAGGACTTCTTCTCGATGCCGGCGGGAAGCTTCAGGGACTCGAACGGCACGTCGGAGATGTAGAGCCAGCTCGTGCCGCCCGCTTCGTCCTCGCCGTAGACCTTGTGGACGTACTTTTCCGGGTTCGTGTAGATGCGCGCCTTGGCCTCTTCGAGGAGGTCGGCACGCATGCCGAACTGGAGCGCGCCCGACGGGCAGACCTCCGTGCACGCGGGCACGAGGCCCTTCGCCTGGCGCTCCGCGCAGAACGTGCACTTCCTGACGAGCGGCGTCGCGCTCGAGAACTCGTACTTCGGGACGCCGAAGGGGCACGCGATCATGCAGTAGCGGCAGCCGAGGCAGCGGTCCGCGTGGTAGACGACCGGCCCGGACGCGGTCTTCTCGAGCGCCTTGACGACGCAGCCGGAGGCGCAGGCCGGCTGAACGCAGTGCATGCACTGCGTCTTGGCGAAGCGGTCCTCGCCGGCGGGGCTCTTCAAGGAGCCTTTCTGGACGACGGTGTAGGCCGTGGGGCTCGTCGCGCGCTCCGACGCGAACACGGTGTCGTCGCCGGGCTTTTCGGGGCCGGCGAGCATGTTTGCCTCCGCGCAGGCCGCCTCGCAGGCGCGGCAGCCGACGCAGCGCGTCGTGTCCACGAGCACGCCGCGGGCGTTGAGCGCCGCCGGCACGACCGAAGCACGTGACGTCGCGGCCGCCCCTGCGACCCCTGCGGTGCCGGCCGCGGCCGCGAGCTTGAAGAGAGTGCGGCGATTCAGGTTCATCGCGGCCTCCCTCAGACCCGGGCCGCGCGGGCAGTGGCGCGGTCGTTGAGGAGCAGGAGGAGAACGAACAGGAGCGCGAGGGGAACCGTGGCGATCATGGGACCTCCCTCCCGGAGCCTTCCGCCGCCACGGCGGGCGACTCCGTGTACGCGACGTCCGTCCCGAGCCGCCTCACGGCCTCCTGATACAGGGGGCAGTCCACGTACCGCATCGCCTGGCAGGGCCGGGCCGACACGAGGTGGTCGAGGGGCAGCATTTTTTTCGTCGGGCAGGCGTCGCAATAAAGCATCACGACTTCCTTGAGGAGCGGGCAGGTGTTCTGGGCTTCTCTCATGGCGACACCAGCCAGAGCGCAAGGGGCGAGCCACCTCCGGGCGGGTGGCCGCATGGGGTGTCAGGTGCTTGTCAGGAAAAGGCTTGTGCCGCTCGACGAGCCATCGCCCGCGCGCCGAGAGGCGTTCAGTTCCTCAACGGGGCGTTGTCTTTCTCAACTCTCCGTTGCGGGCTCGAAGACGCCGTCGTCGGCGCGCTTCAAGCCGAGCTTGTGAATCTTGCTGTAGAGCGTGACGCGGTCGATGTCGAGGATGCGCGCGGCCTGCGTCACGTTCCCGGCCGTGTTCTTGAGGACAGCGGCGATGTGCTGCCGCTCGACCTCCGCAAGCGAGGCGGGGTGCGCCGGAATCTCCTCGCCGCGCAGCGTGAGGCCGAGGTCGGCGGGCAGGAGGAGCGGCCCGCGCGAGACGACGATGCCGCGCTCGAGGACGTTGCGCAGCTCGCGCACGTTGCCCGGCCACGAGTGCGCGAGGAGGAGCGCCATGGCCTCCGGCGACACGCCCTCGACCGGCTTTTTCAGCTCGACGGCGAGCTGCTCGAGGAGGCGGTCCACGAGGGGCGGAATGTCTTCCTTCCTCTCGCGCAGCGGCGCGAGCGTGAGCGTGATGACGTTCAGCCGGTAGAAGAGATCCTGGCGGAAGTGTCCGTCGGCGACGGCCTTCAGGAGGTCCCGGTTCGTGGCCGCGATGATGCGGACGTCCACGGCCACGGATTCCGTCCCGCCCACGCGCGTGACGTGGCGCACTTCGAGGACGCGCAGGAGGTCGAGCTGCAGCTTCGGGCTGATGTCGCCGATCTCATCGAGGAAAAGCGTGCCGCCGTGCGCGGCCACGAACCGGCCTTCGCGGCGCGCGGCGGCGCCCGTGAAGGATCCCTTCTCATAGCCGAACAGCTCGGATTCGAGGAGCGTCTCCGTGAGCGCGGCGCACGACATCGCGATGAACGGCTTGTCATGGCGCGGGCTCTCGGCGTGGACGGCGCGGGCGAGGAGCTCTTTCCCCGTGCCGCTTTCGCCGAGGATGAGGATCGTCGAGGGGCTGCGCGCCGCGGTGCGCGCGAGCTCGAGCGTGCCCTGCATGGCGGCCGATTTCGTGACGAGGTCGTGGAACTGGTACTCGCGCTTGAGCGCCTTGCGCAGGATGACGTTCTCCCTCACGAGCGCCTGTTGCGCGACGATCTTCTCGACCATGAGGCTGACTTCCTCGGGATCGAACGGCTTCACGATGTAGTCGAACGCCCCGAGCTTCATCGCGTTCACGGCCGTGTCCACGGTGGCGTACGCCGTCATGATCACGACGGCGATCTCGGGGCTCTTCGCCTTCACGCGCCGGAGAACCTCGAGGCCGTCGATCCCCGGCATCTTCAGGTCGACGAGGAGGATCGACCAGGGCCCCTCGTCCACGGCCTTGAGGCCCTCGAGCCCGTCCGGGGCCGTCCCGATCGTGTAGCCGTCCTTCTCGAGCCAGCCCGAGAGGGACTCGCGCACGATCTCCTCGTCATCGATCAGCAGGATCCGCGTGTTTTTCTTGCTCATGAAAGTCTCCGATCTCGTCGGCGTTCTCGAGGAACAGGGCCCGGCACGTCTCGCAGAGGTCCGGCAGCTTGGCGTCCACGTCTTTCAGGGTCGAGGAGCGCGCCATCGCGCAGCGGGAGTCCCGGCAGTGCAGGAGCCCGAATGTATGCCCGAGCTCGTGGACCGCTTCGGTCCTGAGGCGCCTCCCGAGCCGGGCGGACTCGCCCGGGAGACCCGCGCCGATCAGGCGGGCCGTCGACACGACGGCCGCACGGCCCTTGAGCTGCGCCTCGCCGAAGACGAACGTCAGGACCGGGATGAAGAGGTCCGCGTCCGTCAGGCCGAGGATGCGCCCGGCCCGCCGCGGCCGCCGCGACTCGAGCCACAGGAGAGTGCGATGCGAGGAGTGCTGGTTGCGACGTATGTCGAACGCATCGTCGGGCCTCGAGCCCGCGAGCTCGAGCCCGGCCGGAGCGCGAAACACCTGTTCCACGTGCGTGCGCACGCTTTCCAGCAGTCCGTTGTCGGCGTCGCCCGTTCCGATCCACCACAGGGCGACCTCGCTCACGTCGCTGCGGCCGCGGCGCGCGAGGCGCCGTCCTCGGCGAGCGGGAGGCGGATCGTCATCGTCGTTCCCTGTCCGACGCGGCTCTCCACCTGCATCGAGCCGCCGTGCTTCTCGACGATGCCGTAGACGACGGACAGGCCGAGGCCCGTTCCCTTCTCCTTCGTCGTGAAGAAGGGGTCGAAGATGCGCGAGAGAAGCTCGGGAGCGATCCCGGCGCCCGTGTCCGCGACGGAGATCTCGAGGGCGCGCTCCTGCGGGAGGAGACGGGACGCGAGCGTGAGCGTGCCGCCGGCGGGCGTCGCATCGCACGCGTTGAGCAGGATGTTCATGAACGCCTGCCGGAGCTGACCGAAGTCGGCGTTCACGGCGCCCGTTCCCTCGAGCTTCTTCACGACGGTGATGTTCTGAAGCTGCATCTTGTGCTGCGCGAGCGAGAGGGCCTCGTCCAGCGCGCGCACCGGGTCGACGATTCTGAGGTCGAGGGGCCTCGCGCGGGCGAAGTCGAGGAGGTTGCGCACGATCACGGTGCAGCGCTCGGTCTCGCGCTGGACGAGGGACAGGTTCTTCAGGCAGGCGGCGCGCGTGGCCTCGTCCGGCGGCCCGGCCTCGAGCATGCGCGTCATGAGGCGCGCGAACGTGAGGATGCCCGAGAGGGGGTTGTTGATCTCGTGCGCGATGGAGGCCGAGAGCTGGCCTAGCGAGGCGAGCTTCTCGCTGCGCGCGAGAACCTCCTGCGCGCTCTTGAGCGCGGCCGTGCGGTCCTCGACCTGGTGCTCGAGGTCGTTCGTGAGGGTCTCGAGCTCGCGGCGCGTCTTCGCGAGCGACACGTTCATCTCGTTGAACGAGTTCGCGAGGATCCCGAGCTCGTCCGACGAGTGGACCGCGAGCGTCGCCGACAAGTCGCCGTGGCCGACCCGCTGGGTGGCCTCCACGAGCTCGGCCACGGGGCGGAAGACGATGCGCCGCGCGACGCCGTTGACGAGCGCGGCGAGGGCGATCACGGCGAGAAGGGCACCGCCCGCCATCCGCAGGGATTGGGTGTGCAGGCTCGCGTCGATGTCCTTGAGCGAGATGCCGATGTCCACCACGCCGAGGACGTGCTTCTCGGGAGGATGGGCGTGGCACGAGGCCGTCGCGCAGGCGGATTCGTTGTAGATCGGCGTCACCATGCCGAGCACGCGGTGGCCGTTCGTCGTGAAGAGCCGGCTGCGCGCAGACGTCGTGGGCGCCACGAGCGGCTGGCCCGCGGCATGGCACGCCGTGCAGGCCTCGGCGTCCTTGTCGACGGAAGCTCCGATGTCGCGCGGGTCCGTCGAGAACATGACGCGGCCTTCCTTGTTGAGGACGCGCACCTTCTCGATGCCCTCGAGGCGCCCGATGCTTTCCATAATCCGGTAAGCGTCGTGCCGCTGGTCCTCGAGCATGAGATCCCGCGTGCTGCTCGCGATCGTGCTCGAAAACAGCGCGGCGCCCCGGACGACCTCGCTGATGAGATGCGCCCGCTGCGCGCGGATCGACAGGAACGCGAATAGCGAAATCGTCGCGAGCGAGACCGCCGCTGCGGCCGCCGTCAGCTTGAATCCGAGATGCCGGTGGAACAAGATGCCGAACACGGCTTCCTCCAGCCTGAGCATCCGGCAACCCGGCGGCCCGTAAATCCCCCATTTGAACTAGTGGGGGCGCTCGCGGGGCGGTTTCAGCCCTCGTTTCGGGAAATCAGGACCCACGAGAGCAGGATCGACACGATCGACACGAGGAGCGCTCCGAGAAACGCCGGCACGAAGCCGTCCACCGTGAAGTCGATGCCCAGGCCGCGCCCCACCCAGGCTGCGAACATGAGCATGAGGGCGTTCACGACGAGCGTGAACAACCCCAGCGTGAGCAGTATGATCGGACAGCTCACGAGCTTCAGAAAAGGCCTCACGAGAGCGTTCACGACGCCGAATACGAGCGCTAGCGCCAGAACCGAGCCGATTCCGCCCGCATGGATTCCCGGCACGAACGACGCCGCGGCCCAGAGAGCGGCGGCATTGATGAGGACGCGAAGGACGGTTTTCATGTCACGAACCTCGACCTACGATTCTAGTTCGAGCGCGGCGGCCCCCGCCGGGCCCTACAATCGCATCTCATGACCGAGCAGAAATACCGCCAGCGCGGCTACCGGGAGAGCGAACGGTCGGGGAGGGGAGGCTTCTCCGGCCCATCGGACCGGCCCGCGCGGCTCGAAGGGGCGCCGAAGGGGCGCGGCGCCGAGCGCAACCGGGACGAGGTGTTCCGCTGCAAGACCTGCAGCGAAAAGAACGACCCCGAGGTTGTGCCCGAGTCCGTCTGCAGGAAGTGCGGCGCGGCGCTCCACGCGTGCGCGCAATGCCGCTTCTTCGACGGCGCCGCCCAGTGGCAGTGTCGGCAGGACATTCCCGCACCGGTGCCGGCGAAATCGAAGGCGAACACCTGCACGTTCTTCGCGCCGACGGTGTCGCTCGACCTCACCGGAACGAAGGCCGCCGACTCCCCGGATCATGCCCGCTCGGCGTTCGACCAGCTCTTCGGAAAGCGCTGAGGCTTCCGTCCTCAGCGCCGCGCACGAGCGCGCAGGACGACGAGGCCCGGATCGCCGGACTCCCCCCGGTCATCTCAGCTGCAGCCGCTCGTCGCGCCGCAGTTCAGGCATTTGTAGCAGGCGCCACCGCGCACCATGAGGCTGCCGCACTCGTGGCAGCTCGGTGCGTCGGCGCTGTTCTCGAACGTGAGCTTGCTCGCGTGCGCGGGCGCCGGAACGGCGAACCCGATGGCCCGCGGCTCGGCCGCCTCGGCGGCCGCCGGGGCTTCCGCCTTCGCGCTCGCAAGCGCCTGGAACGCGGCGGTGTCCGCGAGGACGGAGCCGGCCGTGGCCTCCGCAACGGGCGTCAGCGTCCCTCGATTCTTGAAGTCGGCCGGCGTCGTGGCGGGGCCTCTCTCCTCGCGCGAGATGACGCCCGCCTTCTCCTTGAGGTCGGCCGTCAGGAATTTCGAGGCGAGCCAGCGGAACAGGTAGTCGACGAGGCTCTTCGCGATCGGGATCTCGGGGTTCTTCGTGTAGCCGGCGGGCTCGAAGCGCATGTGGCTGAACTTCTCGACGAGCGCCTCCAGCGGCACCCCGTACTGCAAGGTCAGCGAGATGGCGGTCGCGAACGAGTCCATGAGGCCGGAGATCGTGGAGCCTTCCTTCGCCATCGTGAGGAAGATCTCGCCCGGCGTGCCGTCCTCGTACAGCCCCACCGTGATGTAGCCCTCGTGGCCCGCGACGGAGAACTTGTGCGTGATCGCCCGGCGCTCGTCGGGGAGCTTGTGCCGGCGCGGGGTGCCTTCCGGGGCCGCCGAGGCGGTGGAAGCGGCGGCCGGGGCTCCGGCGCCCGCCGCGCTTCCCCGGACGCCGCGATGCCCCTTCACGGCGTCGTCGTTCTTGCTCGCCGCCGTGTTCAACGGCTGTGTGCGCTTGCAGCCGTCGCGGTAAATCGCGATGGCTTTCAGCCCCATCTTCCAGCCCTGCATGTAGACGTCCGCGATCTCCTCGACCGTCGCGTCGTTCGGCATGTTCACGGTCTTGCTGATCGCGCCCGAGAGGAAGGGCTGCACCGCGGACATCATCCACACGTGGCCCATCGGGGCGATCGAGCGCGTGCCGCCGAGCGCCTTGAACGCGCAGTCGAAGACCGGCAGGTGCTCGCTCTTCAGCCCCGGCGCGCCCTCGATCGTGCCCTTCTCGTCTATGAAGCTCACGATCGCGTGCATCTCGGCGTCCGAGTAGCCGAGGCGGGTGAGCGCATGCGGGACGGTCTGGTTGACGATCTTGATCGTTCCGCCGCCGACGAGCTTCTTGTACTTGACGAGCGCGAGATCGGGCTCCACGCCCGTGGTGTCGCAGTCCATCATGAAGCCGATCGTGCCCGTGGGCGCGAGAACCGTGGCCTGCGCGTTCCTATAGCCGTGCTGCCGCCCCGACTCGAGCGTCAGGTCCCACACCGCGCGCTGCGCCTCGTAGAGGTCCTTCGGAACGCCGCTCTTCTCGACGGCATCGGCAGCATCGCGATGCCTGGAGATGACCTCGAGGAACGCGTCGCGGTTCGGCGGATAGCCCGCGAAGGGCCCCATCTCGGCGGCGATCTTCGCGGACGTGAGGTAAGCCTGCCCGTGCATGAGGCTCGTGACGGCGGCCGCGTAGTGGCGGCCTTCGTCGCTGTCGTAGGGGAGGCCGTTGAACATGAGGAGCGCGCCGAGGTTCGCGTAGCCGAGGCCGATCGGGCGGAACGCATGCGAATTCTTCTCGATCGCGGGCGTCGGATACGAGGCCTCGCCGACGAGCATCTCCTGCGCCGCGAAAACGACGTCCACGGCGTGCCGGAACTTCTCGATCTCGAAGCCCCCGTCCTCGCGCGCGAACTTCATGAGGTTCAGGGAGGCCAGGTTGCAGGCCGAGTCGTCGATGAACATGTATTCGCTACACGGGTTCGACGCGTTGATCCGGTGCGTCGCCTTGCACGGGTTCCACGCGTTGATGAGCGTGTCGTACTGCATCCCGGGGTCGCCGCACACCCACGCCGACTCGGCCATCTTCATGAGCAGCGCCTTCGCGTCGAACGTCCCCATGGGCTCGCCCGTCGTGACGGCCTTCGTCGTGTGCGTGCCGCCCGCCTCGACGGCGCGCATGAACTCGTCCGTCACGCGCACGGAGTGGTTCGCGTTCTGGAACGCGATGTTGGCGTAGACCTCGCCGTTGAACGAGCCGTCCCAGCCGGAGTCGATGAGGTCCCAGGCCTTCTTCTCTTCCCGTTCCTTGCACAGGATGAATTCCTCGATGTCCGGGTGGTCGACGTTGAGGATGACCATTTTCGCGGCGCGGCGCGTCTTGCCGCCCGACTTGATCGCGCCCGCGAAGCTGTCGAAGCCCTTCATGAAGGAGACGGGGCCGGACGCGATGCCGCCGGAGGAGAGCGACTCGGTCGACGAGCGGAGCGAGGAGAGGTTCGAGCCCGTGCCCGACCCGAACTTGAAGAGCATGCCTTCCGTCTTGGCGAGGTCGAGGATCGAGGACATCGAGTCGCCGACCGAGTTGATGAAGCACGCCGACGCCTGTGGCTTCGGCTCGACGCCGACGTTGAACCAGACAGGCGAGTTGAAGCTCGCGGCCTGGTTCACGAGGAGGTGGGCGATCTCGTCCGAGAACGTGTCTCGGTCGGCCGCGGTGCGGAAGTACCCGTTCTTCTGCCCGAAGCCGGTGATCGTGTCCACGACGCGGCCGATGAGCTGCTTGACCGACCGCTCGCGCTGCGGCGTCCCCGGCTTTCCGGAGAAGTACTTCTGGGCGACGATGTTCGTCGCCGTCATCGACCAGGCTTTCGGGACCTCGACGTCCTTCTGCTCGAAGAAAACCTCGCCCTTCTCGTTCGTGATCGCCGCCGTGCGGAGCTCCCATTCCAGCGCGTCGAAGGGGGACGTGACGCCGTCGGTGAAGAGCCGTCGGAAGGTGAGGCCGCTGAGGCCGGTTCGGGCGGGGCGTGGGGCCGCCGCACTCTCCGCCGGGGCTCCTGCCGCCGCCGGGCGCGCCTCTCGTCCGTTCGAGGTGCTCATGGGTGAGAAAACCTCCCTTTTCCCATCTTCCTTCCGCGCGAAGACGAAATTACCCCTTCTGCCAGCAGCCTGGCCTTTTTTCGCTTTCTCCCGCGCTCTCCGCGTGGTCTCGCGTCCGGCGTATGGGGCTGTCTCACAAGGTAATTCCCGCCCCTCCCTTTTTCAAGAGAAAAAACGCTACCGATAGTGTTTTTACATCCCTTGACCACTAGATAGTGGGGGTGCCGGCCTCCCCGGCCGGGGTGCCCAGTGTAGGCGATCCCGTTTGACTTCGAACGCTCCGGACCCCAAGATTCGTTCTCAACGAGCGGCGTCTCGCCGCGGGAGGGTATCCATGTCCAGCGTCACCGAGACCGCGGCCACACAGGCCACGTCGCCGTCCGTATTCATCCTCAACGTCACCGACCGCGCGGTCGACAAGGTCAAGGATTTCGCCGCAAAAACGCCGGACGCCGCGGGCAAGGCCTTGCGCGTCTTCATCCAGGGCGGCGGCTGCTCGGGCTTTCAGTACGGCTTCACGTTCGACGAGAAGCGCCCGACCGACCACGTCCTCGCCGTGCGCGACATCGAGGTCATCGTCGACCCGCAGAGCGCCCTGAAGCTGCACGGGTCCACGGTGGACTTCATCGAGGACATGCGCGGCGCCGGCTTCTCGGTGGAGAACCCGAACGCGACCGGCGGGAGCTGCGGCTGCGGGAAGTCGTTCAGCTGAGGATCCGGGGCCGGCGCGGCTCAGGCCGGCCGGATGTTCAGGTTCAGCCGGAAGAGGTTCTCGGGGTCCCAGACCTTCTTGAGGCCTGAGAGCGGCGCCCGAAAGAATGGCTGCTCTTCGCACACTACCGACGTGAAATCACGGTGTGCGCTTCTCCTCGGGTTGTGCCTCACCTCGCATGCCATGAAGGCGCAGGAGCGGCAGACCTTCGTCGAGATGGACGTCTCTCTTCAGCAGGACAACCAGCCTTCCACGCTTTCGGGCGGCCGCCTGTCGTGTAAGTCCGCGCTCGACGTGTATACGTGGATCGAGGGCGGGATCGAGGGGATCTCTCTCGATGCGGACGACGCCGGCGGAAGGGTGAACGGCGGGAAGGCCTGGGCGGGTTTCCGGCGCGCCTTGCCTCACACGAAACTGACCCTCGCCGCAACTTTGGGCGGCCGAAAGCTCGATCCGGGCCGGGCGGCACCGGTCGGCATTCTCGAACTCGCATGGACCGTCAGCCCCGTGCTCCTGCTCTCAGTAGACGCCAGCAGGGACGTGGCCCTCGACTCGGCGCCTTCGTATCGCGCGTCGGTGAGCGTCTCGAGCGTCGCGCTGAAAGCGCGTTACGAGGGAGCCCGATCGTCCGCCGGCGCCGAGGTGTGGGGGCTGTTCTATGGAGATGGAAACGCGGCCTTGTCCGCCGCGGCGTGGGCCGAGGCCGTCGTCTGGGTCCGTGAAGCGTGGACCTTCGCGGCCGGCTCCTCCCTCGCGTATCGCGACGCGCGGGAGACTCGCTTCCGCGTGGCCACGGTGACGGCCACGGCCACGCCCGCCGCCGATCCGAACTCAGGCTTCGCGTATGACTACCGGGGCGTTTACGACCCCTATGTCACGCCCGAGAGGCAGCTCGAAGGTCGCGTGTACGCCCGGACGACATTCGCGAACGCCCCATGGAAGATCGAGCTTCGAGGAGACTGGGGCGGGGGGCGGGACCGCGCGACGGGATTCGGACCCTCGTCCGGCGCCTCGCCTGCGCCCGCGGTGATCGAGTCCTTCGGATACGCGCGAAGCTACAGGCCGGGAAGCGTTGGCCTTTCGGCCGAGTGGGGCCGGAACTCCTGGCGCGTCCGCGCGAAGGTGTCGCGCGCGCTCACGGCCTTCTACGCGACGACGACGTACGGCCTCGGCGTGGAGCGGCGCTTTTGACGGGGCCGCTCTTCGTCCATCGGCGCGCCGCACCCGTGCGACTGCAAGACCGTTTTCTCCTCGGGGGGCTCGTCCTCGTCGGCGTCCACGCCGCCGGCTACTTTCTCTTCTGGTGGTTCTCCCGCGACCACGTGGGCCAGCCGATTCTCTTCGCCCTTCTCTCAGCGGCCCTCGTGTACGGCATCGCGCGGCTCCTCGTCGGCTGGTACAACGCCCTCGGCATCGAGCAGCCTTCCCATGTCGAACCCGAGCCGGGCCTGAGGGTGGCGTTCTTCATCACGGCGACCCCCGGGGAGCCGCCGGCGATGTTCGACGAGACGCTCGCCGGTGTCGCGCGTGTGCGGTACCCGCACACGACCTACCTTCTCGACGATTCCCTCAACCTGGAGATCGCGGAGATCGCGGCGCGTCACGGCGCGGTTCGGCTCGAGCTTCTGAACGTTCCCGGAGCCAAGGCCGGAAAGATCAACGCCGCCCTCGCGCTGACGGACGAGGAGTTCATCGTCGTCCTCGACCCGGACCACGTGCCCTTCCCCGAGATGTTGGACCGCGTCCTCGGCCACTTCCGTGATCCCCGCGTCGGCTTCGTCCAGGTCTCGCAGGCCTACGTAAACGCGCAGGCGTCCTTCGTCGCGCGCGCCGCGGCCGAGCAAACGTACGCGTTTTACGGGCCGACACTGCAGGGCATGTACGGGCACGGCACGTCCGTCGTGATCGGCGCGAACGGCACCTTCCGCCGGGCGGCGCTCGAATCCATCGGCGGGCACGGCGTGGGCCTCGCCGAGGATCTCATCACGGCGATCCACCTCCATGGCGCGGGCTGGCGCGGCGTCTACGTTCCGGAGATCGTCTCGCGCGGCCTCGTGCCCGAAGAGCTGGGGTCGTTCGTCAAGCAGCAGCTCAAATGGTCGCGCGGCGTGGGGGAAGTTCTCCTCGTCGAGCTGTCGCGGGCATTTCGCCGTCTCGGGTGGAAGCAGCGGCTCTCCTATCTGATGATCGGCACGTACTACTTCTTCGGCGCCACGACGTCCCTCTACAACCTCATTCCCTTGCTGTACCTCGCCTTCGGATGGCTGCCGGCGCGAGTGGATCTCACGGAGTGGCTCCAGCACGCCGCTCCTCTAGGCCTCGCCGGCGTCGCCGTGTACATCGCGTCGCAGCGCTTCCTGTGCGACCCCGAAAGAGAACGCGGCCTGCATCTTTCCGGGATGCTTCTCAAGCTCGGCCTGTTTCCCGTCTACCTCCTCGGCAGCGTCCTCGCCTTGCTGCGGGTCGACATCCCCTACATTCCCACGCCGAAGACGGCGCAGACCGGCCGCTTCTTAAGGCTCGCGTGGCTGCCGCTCGTCCTCCTCGGCCTCTCGATCCTCCTTTCGTTTCGTCTCGTCTGGTATCGCCTCCATGCGATGCCCGAGGCCCAGCTCCGCCTGACGACGGGAGTGGCGTGGGGGATGATGGGCTTCGCGTTCGTGAACACGGTCCACCTCGGGGCGGTCGTCGTGGCGGCCTTCGCGGCCGCCCGGATCCCGGGAGCACGCGCATGAGGCGGCGGCGGATCGAGATCTCCATGTTCGTCCTCGGGTGGTTCCTCGCCCTCGGGTTTCTCGCTCAGCTGGCTTTCACACGCTCGTCATCGCTCACGTACACCCACGTCGCCAGCCTCCTGCAGACCCTGGGACGCAGTATTTCGGTCGCTGAGGGCCAGGCCGCCCACCGCGTGCGCGGCGGGGAACGGGCCGACCTCATCGCGAAGGCCTATCCCGGCCTGCGCGACGTGGCCACGCTTCGCAAGCCGCCCTTCTTTCTGTGGGGCGCGTACGACGGAGGATTTCCCGAGTCGATGCAGGGTTTTTCCGATCTCGAGAGCCGGGTCGGCACGTTTCCGCTCGTCGCGCTCTATCAGGCGTGGGGAGACCGGCCGGAGCATCAGTTTCCGGGGGGCTTTCTTTCCGCCATCGACCGCATGGGCTCCGTCCCCGTCGTCACGTGGGAGCCTTGGGTCACGACGTTCGATTCGGAGCTCTGGCCGCAACTCCCTCCTCGCGATGGGCGCGACATCGCGGCCCTCGCCGCGATCGCCCGTGGCGACTACGACTTTCACATCGTGCGGTGGGCGCAGGCCGCCGCCTCTTATGGCAAACCGTTGTTCCTGCGCTTCGCGCACGAGATGAACGACCCGTACCGGTACCCGTGGGGCCCGCAGAACGGCAACCGGGCGGAGGATTTCATCAAGGCCTGGCGCCACGTCCACCTCTTGTTCCAGAAAAAGGGCGCGACGAACGTGCTCTGGGTCTTCTCGCCGCACCCGTCGATGCCGTGGTTCGAGTACTACTACCCCGGCGACGAGTACGTCGACTGGATCGGGATGGGGGCGCTCAACTACGGCAACGTCGCATCCTGGTCGCGCTGGTGGCCGTTTGGCGACATTCTCTCGCGCGCCTACCCGGTCCTCTCCTCGTTCGGAAAGCCCGTGATGATCACGGAGCTGGGCTCGGTCAAGACCGGAGGAGACCCCGAACAGTGGTGGGCCGACGCGCGCCGGTCGCTCGCGGAGCGCTTTCCGGCGGTGCGCGGCGCCATTCTTTTCAACCAGACTCACGACGACACGCTGGGGGGAGCGGCCATCAACTGGAGCCCCGTCAACTGTTCCGGTTGCATGACCACTCTCGATTCCTGGGTCAAGGAGATTCGAAAATGACGAAAACCCTCTTCAGGCTCATTCTGTTTTCGGTCGCGGCGGGCTCGGCTCCGTGCGTCGGAGCGGGCGCTCTTTCCGGGACGGTGCGCTCGACCTCCGGCGCGCCGCTGTCCGGCATGACCGTCCAGGCGTGGGCCGCGGGCGCCTTGGCGCCGGTCGTCATTTCGAGCGATGCCGCGGGCTCCTACCGCCTCTCACTTCCCGCAGGCTCTTACCGGGTCCTCGCCTTCGACCCGGCGGGGTTCTACGCGACCGACTTCTACGCTCTTGCAAGTTCGTTCGAGAGCTCGACGTCCGTGGCGGTGGGGGACGGCCAGAGCGTGACCGGCGTCGACTTCGCGCTCGCGACGGCCGGTTTCCTCGTGGGCTTTATCCGCGACGCCTCGTCCGGAGCAGCCCTGTCCGGAATCACCGTCGCCGCGTACAACGCCGATGGGACGGCGCGCGGCTTCGCGCTCACGCCGGCGGACGGCAGCTTCGTCCTCGCCCTTCCCCCGGGCAGCTATCGGCTCGGCGCCTTCGACACCAACCGCAAGTACGTGCCCACCTTCTACCCCGCCACCGACACCTACGATTCCGCCAGCGTCCTTTCGGTGTCCGCCCTGCAGACGAGCGCGTCGCTTTCTCTGTCTCTCCCGCACGCCGGTATCGTCGCGGGCTCCGTGCGCGACGCCGAGGCGGGCGTGGCGCTCGCGGGCCTCCGCCTGGACCTCTACGCGAGCGACGGCACGCGCCGGTTCGGGACGACGACGGATGCGGCGGGCGGCTTCGCGCTCGCGGCGGCGCCGGGCAGCTACCGGATCGGCGCTTCGGACCCTTCCGGGCGCTACCGTCCCGAGTTCTACCCGGACGTGACGTCGTTCGCGAACGCGCCCCCCGTTCTCGTCGCCGCCGACCAAACGTCGGGCGGGCTGCACTTCTCTCTCCTTCTCCTTTCGTCCTCGACGACGGAGGAGAGATTCGTCGTGGCTGCGGCTCAGAGCGCCGGGGTGAACGGGACCTTCTTCACCACCGACCTCTCGGCGCTCAACCCCTCGGCCGCCCGCACGGCGCACGTGGTGTTCTCGTGGCTGCCGACGGGCGGAGGCGACAACAGCGCCGCGACGCCGGTTCCGCAAGACATCCTTCCGGGCGCGCAGCTCTTCGTCTCCGAAGCGGTCGCGACGCTCTTTCAGAGGACGGGGGGAGGAGCCATCCGCATCGTCTCCGACGCCCCTCTCATCGTGTCGACCCGCACGGCGACGCCTGCCGGAGCGCTCGCTCCCGGGGGCAGCTTCGGCCTTGGCGTTCCCGGGGTCACGCGCGAAAGATCGATCCTGGCCGGCCGCATCCCCGGCCTCTCCGTCGACGCCGCCACGCGCACGAACGTCGGATTCCTGAACCCGGGGCCGGCGTCGATCACGATCGCGCTCGCGCTCTTCGACTCGACCGGAGCCTTGCTTGCGAACGGAAGCGTGACGCTGGCGCCTTACGGCCATTTCCAAGCGAATACGATTGCATCGTACCTCGGCGTGACGGCCCTGTTTCGGAACGCCTCACTTCGCGTCTCGTCCTCCTCTCCCTTCTTCGCGTACGCGACGCCGATCGATCAGGCGACGGGAGATTCCAGCTTCGTCGCGGCCGAAACCGAATAGCGAAGCTCGCCGTCGCGGCCTCAATCACGGTCGAGCATCTCGTGCCGCCGCCGCCCAGCGGCGCGAGGGCCCGATGGCGGGAGATCGTCTTGCCGAGCCTCGCGAGGGACCACTTATAGTCCCCCCGTGGCGGCGAAAGGGAACAGCATCCTGAAGATCGTCTTCCTGACGGTCTTCATCGATCTTCTCGGCTTCGGGATCGTGATCCCGTTGCTGCCGCTCTACGCCGAGAAGTACCGCCCGTCCCCGCTCGCGTTCGGGCTCCTCATGTCGAGCTACTCGGCGATGCAGTTCATCTTCGCGCCGATTCTCGGGCGCCTCTCGGACCGCTTCGGCCGGCGCCCGGTTCTCCTCTTCTCCCTCGCGGGCACCGTCGTCGGCTACCTTCTGTTCGCGTTCGCGCGCTCGCTGCCGATGCTCTTCGCGTCCCGCCTGCTCGATGGAGCCACCGGCGGAAACATCGGCACCGCCCACGCCGTCATCGCCGATACGACGAGCCCGGAGGAACGCGCCCGCGGCATGGGCCTCGTGGGGATGGCCTTCGGCCTCGGGTTCATCTTCGGGCCCGCCATCGCGGGTTTCACGGTCGGTCTCGGCGAGAGCGCCCCCGGCCTCGCGGCGGCGTCGCTCTCGTTCGCCGCGTTCGTCTGGGCCTTCCTCAAGCTGCCCGAGACGCGCCCCGAAGGCGGCGCCCGCGCGCGTTTTTCCGTCTTCTCGTTTGCGGCGCTCGCGCGTGCGTTCCGCCGGCCGGAGATCGGCGCTCTCATGCTTCTCTCGCTCGTGACGACCACGGCCTTCGCGACGTTCGAGTCCACGTTCGCGCAGTTCGTGTCGATGCGCCTCGGGGCCGGCGCGTCCACCGTCGCGTGGTTCTTCGTGTTCATCGGCGTGTGCTCGGCTCTCGTGCAGGGCGTGCTCGTGCGGCGTCTCGTGGCGCGCGTCGGGGAAGCGCGCCTCGTCGTTTTCGGGGCTGTGCTCCTCATCTCGGGCTTCGTGGGCCTCAGGGCCGCGGACTCGGTTCCGGTCCTTCTCCTGGCGATCGCCGTGATCGCTCTCGGGATCGGCATCACGACGCCGACGCTTTCGTCGCTCGTCAGCCGACGCTCGGCCGCAGGGGAACAGGGGGAGATCCTTGGGGCGTACCAGTCGATGGGCTCTCTGGGCCGCGTCTTCGGGCCGTTCGGAAGCGAGAACCTGTATTTCAGGATAGGGCCCGACTGGCCGCACTGGGCTGCGGCCGCGCTCGAGGCCGCCGCGCTCGGACTTTCCGCGACGGGGCTCCTGAGAGAGAATGGCCGGGGCTCGCGCGCTTCGGGCGCGGGCACCCTCACATGACGCCGCTGGCCCAGACCGTCCACACCCTCGTGCGCGACTGCGAGGCGATCCGCATTCCGAGCGGAGAGCCCGTCACCCTGGCCGCGGGCACCTCCGTCTATCTCACGCAGTCTCTCGGTGGCACGTTCACCGTGCAGGCCCCCACTCTTGGCGGCCTCTTCCGGATCGCCGGGAGCGACGCCGCCGCCCTGGGGCTCGCGCCCCTCACCGGGGACGCGGCGGAACGCCCCGCGGCATCCGGGCCCGTGGACGAAGCGGCCGTGTGGGACTGCCTGCGCACCGTGTACGACCCCGAGATTCCGGTGAACATCGTGGACCTCGGCCTCGTATACGACCTTCGCATCCTTCCTGCGGCGGCCGCGGGGGAGCGCGTCGAGGTGAAGATGACGCTCACCGCGCCCGGCTGCGGCATGGGCGGCGCGATCGCCGCCGACGCGCAGGCGAAGATCGCGTCGGTGCCCGGCGTCGCGGAAGCGGAAGTCGTGGTCGTGTGGGACCCGCCCTGGAGCGCGGAGATGATGACGCCCGAGGGAAAGCGGCTTCTCGGGATCGCCTGACTCTCTACTGAAGTCTCACCCTTCCCGCAAAGCCTTCCTCATAGCCGTGGAAGAACTCAAGGGACTCCTCGGGCCACTTCCAGCAGTAATAGCCCGCGCCCGAGTCGAAATCCACGAGCCACGGCCCTTTCACCTCGATCCCCAGCTCCTCGATCCCTTTCGCCCACGCGGCGAGCGTTTCGGCCACGGCCCTCTCGGCCCACGCCCCGCCGGCCTCGGGCCCGTCGTCCGAAGGGATCGTCAGGTGCGAAAGCGCCTCGACCGCCCGCCGGGTCCGCTCTCGCACCTCGGGCAGGAGAGCACGGGCTTCCTCGAACGTGAACGTGCGCCGCGGGGTCTCGCTCATCTCGCCGAGGATAACGCGGCCTGGCCCTATGATCCCCCTGGTGAAAGCGCTCGCGACCGGCGAGGAGGACGTCGAGGCCGGGGCTGTCCGCCTCCGCCGCGAGATCCACGCCCGGCCGGAGACCGCGTTCGAGGAGATCGACACGGCCCGCCTCGTCGCGGATCGCATGCGCGCGCGCTCTCTCGCCGTGCGCACGGGCGTCGGGAGGACGGGCGTTCAGGCCGTCCTCGACACGGGGCGGCCCGGAAAGACGGTCCTCCTCCGGGCCGACATGGACGCGCTTCCCATCGCCGAGAAGACCGGCCTGGCCTTCGCCGCGACGAACGGGAAGATGCACGCGTGCGGGCACGACGGACACGTGGCTTCGCTGGACGCGGCGGCGGACCTCCTGCTTCTCGACCCACCCGCGAAGGGACGCGTCGTCTTCGCGTTCCAGCCGGGAGAGGAAGGCGCCGGAGGCGCGCAGGCCATGATCGCCGACGGCGTCCTCGATGATCCCCGCCCCGACGCGGTCTTTGGCGTGCACCTGTGGGCAGCTCTGCCGCTCGGCCAGGTCGGCGTCGCGCGCGACGCCATGATGGCCGCCGTGGACGAGTTCTTCATCGACGTGACGAGTCCCGGCGGCCATGCGGCCTCGCCCCACGAGACGCGCGACACGATCGTGGCTGCCGCTCACGTCGTCACCGCGCTCCAGACGATCGTCGCGCGGCGGCTCTCGCCGCTCCTGCCGGCGGTCGTCTCCGTGACGTCGATGCACGGCGGCTCGGCGTTCAACATCCTGCCCGACTCGGTGACGCTCCGCGGCACGTGCCGGTCGTTCGACGCCGAAGTCGCCGACCGCCTTCCGTCCCTCGTCCGCGAGGTTGCGGAACACGCGGCGCGATCGCTCGGGTGCGAAGCGAAGACGGTGTACCGGAAGATCAACCCCGCGGTCGTGAACCACCCGCACGAGGCGGAGCGCGCCCGGCGCGTGGCGGAGGCGCTCTTGCCGCGCGCGTCACCGGCGCGCGTCACGGCGGCCTGCCGGACGATGGGCGGCGAGGACTTCAGCGAGTTCCTGCTGCGCGTCCCGGGCGCGTTCGCGTTCGTCGGCGCGGCCCCGACCGCCGGCCCGCGGGGCCCGCATCACGCGCCCGACTTCGACTTCGACGAGCGCGCCCTGCCGCACGCCGCGCTCCTTCTCGCGGGCTTCGCGCGCGACGTTCTCGCCGACTGAGGCCTTGAAGCGCTGACGCGTGGCCGCCGCCCTCGTCCTCTATGGCGCCGCCGTCCTCCTCGTCGGCCTCTTTTCGGCACGAGACGCCTCGCGCTCTAAGGACGCGTTCCTCGTCGCGGACCGCGGCCTGGGCGCGTTCACGGCCTGGGCGGCCCTCTCCTCCACGGTGATCGGCGGGTCCACGACCCTCGTCCTCGCGGCGCTCATCGCCGCGGTGGGCCTGCCCGCGCTCTGGCTCGACCTCGCCGGCGCGCTCGGCCTGCTCGCCCTCGGCCTCTTTTTCGCGCCGCGTGTGCGCGCGACGGGCGCGACGACGCTCGCCGAGGTCGTCGGAAGGACGTACGGCCCCGGCGTGCGCAAGATCGCCGCCTTTCTCGTCATCCTCGCGGAGATCGTCTGGTTCGCGCTCCTGACCGAGGCGACCGAGACCGTCGTCGTCGCGACGACGCCGTGGGAGCCCGTGCGCGTCCTCGTCGTCACGGCGGCCCTTTTCGTCGCGTACACGGCGCTCGGAGGCCAGCGCGCCGTCGTGAGGACGGACCTTCTCCAGTTCGGCCTCATGGTGGCGGGCCTTCTCGCCGTGGCTCTTCCGCTCGCCCTGCGCTCCCTCGCGGCGACGAGAGCGCCGGCGGAGCTTCTCCACTTCCCGACGGGCCCGCGTTTTTCGTGGGGTGACGCGTGCGCGCTCCTCGTCCTCGTGGGCCTCCCGCACGCCGTCGGGAGCGATGTGTGGGCGAAGCTCCTGTCCGTACGCGACGCGCGCGACGCGCGACGCGCGGCCCTCGGCGCCGCCGCGTCCAAGCTCGCGTTCGGCCTCGCGACGGCGGCGATCGCCCTCGCGGGGATCGCGCGCGGCGTCGGCGGTCCTGCCGCGGAGCTCTTCCCCCGCACGGTGTTCCTCCTCGCGGGAACGGCGCTTGCCCCGTTTCTCCTCGTGGCGCTCGTCGCGACGATGCAGTCCTCGGCGGACTCCGTCCTCCTGTCGGCCGCCGCGGCGACGACGCACGACCTCCTCGGCTCGAGAGCCGGCGTTTCGGCAACGCGCCTCGCCGTCGTGGCGTACGGCGGGCTCGGGCTCGTCGTGGCGCTCGTTCTTCGCGACCTCGTCGAGACGTTCCGCCTCGGCTACACGCTCTTCGCCTCCGGCCTCATCCTGCCCACGCTCGTCGCGTTCTGTCCCTCCATCCGCGTGGATCGGCGCTTCGCGGGGACCGCGATGCTCCTCGGCGGCGCGACCGCGATGCTCGAGCGCTTTGTTCACCCTTTCGGAATCGATCCCGTGCTCGCGGGCACGGGCGCCAACGCGCTCGTGTTGCTCCTGGGCCTGCGGAAACCCTAGGGAACGCTAGGCGAGGCCGGCCACGCGCAGGGCCGCCGCGACGACCCCCGCGCGCGATGCGTCGGCCAAGGCCGACGGCGACGCCGCCTCGGGACCGTGCCCGTTTTGCGCGGCCACGAGCGCGCTGTCGAGAAGCGCGAGGATGACGCGGGCCGTCTCGGCCGGCGGGTACGGAGTCTTCATGCCCGTCTGGGTGAGCATCCGCACGAGAAGCGTGGCGCGGGGATCCTCGGGCGTTTCGAGAGCCCCGGCGGCAGACGCGGGGCCGGCGAGCCGGTGGAGCAGGCTCAGCCTCGGCAGCGCCGGATGCGCGGCCCCTAAATCCCAAAGGGCCTCGACGGTGGACGACAGGCGCTCCTCCGGCGTCTCGCCACTCCCGAGAAAAGGGACGTCCTCCCGGGTCGCGGCGTCGAGGACGGCGCGATAGAGCTTTTCCTTGCTCCCGAAGTGGTAGTGGAGGGTCGCGACGTTCACGCCGGCGCGGGCGGCCACCTGCCGCGTCGTGGCGCCCACGAAGCCCGACGCGGCGAAACATTCTTCTGCGGCGCGCAGGATGCCGCGCCGCGTCTCGACGGGATCGCCGCCGCGGGGCCGTCCAGCCTTTCGCTTTTGCATACGACGACTCCCCTCTAGGATTCTCCTCTGGATTTCGTCCCGCGTGCCGCCACCGTCCGCTCGGCCTCGCCTCTCCGCGTGCTACCGTCCATCAGGGTGCCCGCGAGGAAACCTCCGCCGGTCTCGATCCGCCCCGCCCGGCCCGGTGAGGCCCGCCCGGACGCGGATCTTGCACACGCGCGCGCCACGGACCCGGAGGGCGCGCTCGTGGCCGTGGACGAGGAGGGCCGTATCGTCGGCTCGGCCGCGGCCGCGGTCCGCGAAGACGCGCTTCTCCTCCTCGCGCTCGACGTGAAGGCTCAACACCGAAGGCACGGGATCGGAAGCGCGCTCCTTGCGGCAGCGCGCGCATACGGCGCCGCGCGGGGCGCCCGCGCGCTGGAAGTTCTCGCGCCCTTGGACCCCTCCTCTCTCGCGTTCTTTTTCCGCGCCGGCCTCTCCCTCCGCACGCTGGTCCTCGAAATGACGGCGGAAGTGTCCGGCCTGGCGCCGGGACCCGGCACCTCGCTTTACGCCGTCTCTCCGGGGGCTTCTCTCTACGGCTGGATCGCCGCTCTCGACCGCGAGACGCGGGGATTCGCCCGGCCGCGCGACTGGGCGCGTTGGGCTCAGGAGGGCCACGTCGTCTCGTGGAAGCGCGGCGGCCGGCCCGTGGCGCTCGGCGCGTGGCACCCGGGGCCTCGCGGGACGGCGCTCGGCCCCATCGCCGCGAGAGTTCCGGAGGGCGCCGCGGACCTCCTTCCTCTCCTCGCGTCGCGCGCCGGAGGAAAACGCTTCTCGCTCGCGCTTCCCGCCGAGGCGCGGGCGCTTCTTGTCGCGGCAGCGAGCCTCGGCTTTGCGCCCGTCTCGACGCGCGTCCTTCTCGGCGAGAGGAGGCGCGGCGACCTGCGCCGTTATGCCGGAGGCGGCGGTCGGTTCTTCTGAAAGGCCGGGAGGCGCGGCGTCACTTCTTTCCGGGCGGGCTAAACTTCAGGCCGCATTCTTGCGTCTGACGGCTGTCTGCCGGCACCGAGTCGCAGAAAGAGGAAACCCACGATGCACCTCAAGCCTTTTTGCTCCTTGGCCCTCGCCGTGATCCCGCTGCTCCCGGCAACCCTCCTCGCGGACACCCCCGCCTCGACGCAGTGGGTCGTCACATCGGCCAAGGTATCCGGACCACGCGCCGGCGGAGGAACCAACGACTACGTCACGTCCCTCCGCATCGTGAACCCGAACGCGGCCGCAGTCGAGGTCGACATGTATTTTCTTCCGCAGACGCAGCTCGACACCTCGAACAACAGCGCGCTCGGCGACAACAGCGGCGCCACCAAGGTGACCGTCCCCGTGCCCGCGAATCAGACGCTCGCCCTGGACGACGTCCTCGTCTCGAAGTTCGGCACGGCGGGCGCCGGCGGCATTCGCGTCGAGTCGTTCGCGGCGACGGGCGGCCTGAATCCCGACCCCGCCGGCGTCTGGGTCCTCTCGCAGACGCTCGTCGTGAACGCCCTGAGCTCCACGGGGATGCCGGGCACGAACGGCTTCGCGATCCCCTCCCAGAACCAGGACCAGGTTGTGGCCGTCGGCGAAACGGCCTACGTGCCGTACATTTCCGCGTCCCCGTCGAGCTCGAGCGGATACCGCACGAACCTCTTTCTCCTGTCCACGAACGCGACGGGCAACACGACTGTCTCAGTGACGCTCCGCAAGGCGGACGGCACGTCGGCCGGCTCGAAGAGCATCACGCTCGGAAAGCTCTCGCAGACGCAGATCAACGACATCGCGAGCTTCTTCGGATACGTCCCCGCCGCGAGCGACACGAACCTGACCGCTCTCGTGACGGTGACGAGCGGCGGACCCGTCGCGACCGGCGCCTCCATCATCGACAACGCGATCGGGTCCATCAGCTACGCCCCCCCCGTGAAGATGCCCGTGGCGAACAACGGGGCGTACGGGCTCATCCTGAACGACGGCTGGGGCTTCTCAGGGCGTGCGGACGTCTTCAACGGCGCGTTCGACTTCCTCAGCGCGGGGATTGTGATTCCCTCGTCCTCGTGCTCCGGCCAGGACACTCTCTTTTTCATTTACGGCTCCGGGACGGCTCCCGGCCAGAACTCGACGTTCACGAAGAACGCGGATGGCAGCACGTCTTTCGCGGGAACCCAGGTCGAGGGCTCCGGCGCCACGGCCGCGACGTTCAGTGGAGAGATCCAGACGTACTTCGACGGCACCGTCTATGGCACCTTGACGTACACGCGCGGCAGCGCGCCGAGCGGCAACCCGTGCCCCTCCGCGAGCGTGACATACCTCTTCGGCGGCGCCAAGGGTCTGGTCTTCTAATGAGGTTCCCGCGACACTTCGCCGTCGCCGCGCTCGGCCTTCTCGCCGCGCTTGCCGCGTCCGCGGCGGACCTCTACGGCAAGCCGCTCCGCGGCCTGTCACCGGTTTCGGTCGCGGCCATCGTCAAGGATCCCGCGCGTTACTCCGCGAAGACCATCCGCGTCGAGGGCGTGAACGCGGGAGCTGCCGGCCGGCCCGCGTTGAAGGACGGAGACGCCGTCCTGCCCGTCGTCTCCGACGGGTCCTTCAAGCTCCCCCAGGACCTCGCGGGCGGTTTCCTCGCGGCCGAGGGGCGCGCCCGCGCCGCCGAGACAGGCGCCGTCTTCGTGGCCACCGGCGTCGAAGTGCAGCGCGAAGGCCCCGCCCGATGAGACACGTAAGGTCCCGCACCCTCTCGACAGCCCTCGCGGCTCCCCTTGTCCTTTTCGGATTGATCCTCACGGGGGCCTGCCGCACGCCCGAGGAGACCCGCTCCCTCAACTTTGATCCCGAGACGACGACCGGCGCGCTCGGTGCGGGCTGGGACGGCTTCGAGAAGACCGAGCTCGGCGACACGTTCGTCTGGGCCCACGGCCGCGAGGCGCGCGTCTCGATCGTGAGCCGCGCCGATGGCGACCGCCTCGTGCGCTTCCGGTGCTGGCCATTCGGCTTCCCGGGAGCGCCGCCCCAGACGCTCACGCTGTTCGTGAACGACCAGAAGACCGACGTGCTCACGCTCGGCGGCGAGCCGCGCGTCTATGCGATCGCCGTCCCCCGCGCGTTCTGGAAGAGGGGCGCGAACGAGCTCAAGTTCGTCTTCGCGTACGCCGAGTCCCCGAAGGACCGCATGAGCGGCGCCACGGACGAGCGCATGCTCTCGGCCGCGTTCGACTGGCTCGAGATTCTGCGCCCCCAGCCGGCGAAGAAGTAATCGGCGCTACTTCTCGTCCACCGGGACCTGAGAGGAGACGAGAGAACTCGCGTATCCTCTCCCGATGGCAGCCTCGAGGTGGCCGTTTTCCGCGGCTTTTCTCGCCGTGTGTTTCGTGCCCGGCCTCGCCCGCGCCCAGGCCGACCCGTGGTCGGCGCGCGCGCGCGCCCTCTCCGACGCCCCCCTGGCGACCTTCCAGGGGGTGGACTGCGTTTCGATCCGCGCGCCTCGCGCCATCGTGTGGCGACTTCTCGTGGCGCCCGAATACGCCGCGACGTGGTTCTTCGCCGGCGTGCCGGACCTTCTGCCGCGCGGGGCGCGCTACAAGAAAGGCCCGACAGCCGAAAAAGGCGACGTCCTCTCGCTCGAGGCGACGACCTCCGAGGGACCCCGGCATCTCGACCTCTCGGTGATCGTCGCCGCACCGCCCGACATGCTGTCGTTCCTTGTGCGCTCCGACGATGCCAACCTTCTCGACAAGGGCATCGAGCGGCTCTCCTTCACGTTCGGGCTGGAGTCCCTTCCGAACGGCGTCACCGACCTCACCCTCGCCTCTCACTACGATTCGGACTCGCCGTTCTCCGCGATCCTGTCCCCGGCGGCCGCCCGGCACCAGCGCGAGAGGCGGCTGGCCATCCTCGGAATGTTCCGACTCATCGCAGAGGAGGCCGCGCGGCAGAAGTATCCGCCGCTCCACGAGGTCCCCCTCACCGCGCCGCCTCCACCCGTCTACAAGACCCTTCCTCCCCGCAAATGAAAAGCGGGGGCGCCCAGCGCCCCCGCTCGTCCGTCACCTTTCGGCCCGGCGGCTCAGAGAATGACGCCCTTCAGGGGCACTTTCACGTCGCTCTTGGCCTTGTCGGTCGTCTTGATGAGGAGCTCACCCTCGAAGACGCCCTTCTTGATCTTCTGGTCGACCGTGAGAACGACCTGCACGCGCGACTTGTCGACGGGCACGATCTCGGCCGAGATGCCGGGCACGTTCGTCTCGACCTTCGTGACGGCGAAGCTCGCCGCCTGCGCGTTGTTGTTGACGATCATGACGTTCCGCTTCACGGCATCGCCCTTCGGGTCGAAGTTCCCGAAGTTGATCGAGACCGGCGTGACCGAGACGGCGGGCTTCACGAAGCCCGACACCGAAATCTCGATCTCGGGCTGACGCTTGACACCGGTTGCGACCTTCACGGTCCCGCCGAGAATCCCCTCCGGCGCGTCGGGCGCGGCCGTCAGGGTGATCTTCCACTGATTCGGGTTCTTGTCCTTGATGAGCTCTTTCTCGGGCACGGGAGAGAGCGTGGCCTTGAGGAAGGAGTTGGGCGTTTCGATCTTCGTCGGCTTGAACTCCGACTCGTCCGACACGAGCACGACCTCGGACGAGGCCGCCTCGCCCGAGAGCGCCGTGATGCGGAAAAAGCCGTACGGCAGCGCCTCAACGAAGGGCTTCACGTTAGCCGAGAGGAAGAGGGTCGTCTGCGGCATCGACGGGTCGTCCGTCATGAGAAGCGCCGTCTTCGAGATGGGCCCGGAGAAGTTCTTCGTGTCGACCGTGAGGGTCACCTTCCCCTCGGCGCCGGGCTTGATCACCTTGTCGAACTCCGGCACGGTGCAGCCGCACGAGGGCTTGACGTCGGTGACGTGGAGGTCGGCCTTGCCCGTGTTCCTGAGGACGAACACGTGCTTGATGGGCTCGCCTTTCGGGACCGTTCCGACGTCCTTCTTGCTCTCGGGGACGACGAGCTTCGGTCCGGACGCCGTGTCGGCCGCCTTGGCGGTAGCCGGAGCCGAAGCCGGGGCCTGCGCGAGGAGGGCCGGGGCGAAGGCGAGCGTGAAGGCTGCGGTCAGAGCGACGGCCATTCGGGGGCGGATTCTGGAGAAAGACATCGGGGACTCCTTCGGAAAAACGGGCGGGAAGCCGCCCCTCGGGATTGCGAGTATACGTGCGCGCGCCCCGCCCGGCGCCGCCAAGCGCCAACGGGGCAGGTCGAGAGGGCCTGAAAAGCCCCTAGCAAGGACCGGGCCTGGGGCTCCTCTTCCAGCGTGCCCTCGAAGACGACGCGCGCCCCGAAGACCAGGAAGTCGTTTCCCGCTCCGCTCATCTTCGTGAACGCGAGCGGCAGCGAGCCGAAAGGTGACGGGCGGGGCTCCTGGGTCACTTCGCCGTCCCGATCGCGCTCTCGTTGCCCGACTTGTCCACAGCCGTCACGCCGTATTCCCTCGCCGAGACGCCGGCGTCGAAGTAGACGGGATCCTTGAGGTCCTGCGCGATCCGTTTCCACGCGCCGCCCTCGCGGCGATAGACGCGGTAGGAGGCGAGGTCGCCCGCGAGGCTCGGGTTCCACACGAGGCGCGTGGCGCCCGCCTCGGCGAGGATGAGGACGCCGTCCGGAGCGTCCGGCGGAAACACGTCCGCCGTCGACACGGGCACCTCGTCGGACGCCGGGCCAAGAATGAGAGGCAGCTCCGCGACGGGCGCCGCGCGCACCGTGTAGACGTACTTCCGGTCGGGCACGACCGTCGCGTCGACGTACGTCGTCGCGCCGATCGCGATGCCCAGCGGGCGGTCCTCGTACTCCTCGTCCCCGGCATCCCGCCGGTAGACCGCGTAGCCCGCGACCTTCACGGGGCGGGCGCCGTCGAGCATGGCGACGGGAGCGCTCCAGTCGAGGCACACGCGCGCCTCCTCGACGGTCGGGACGACGCGGAACGGCCGGTCCGGCGGGACGCGCGGCAGGAGCGCGACCAGCGGCGACAGCTCGGAGGCTTTCTTGCGGTCGCGCGTGGCCGTCACGCCGTACCGCAGAAACACGCGCCCGATGCGCCCCTCGCGGTAGAGCGGCACGAGAGGATCCCTCACGACGACGTCCGTGCCCACGGTGGCCGCGTCGAGCTCCGTGCGTGTGAGCTTCTGGATCGCCTCGGCGCGCGCGCGGAACCCCTTCTCCTCGCGCTCGCGCGTCGCCGCGTCTTTCGGCGCCTCCGGCGGCCTTTCGCCCTCCCGCGCCCCGGTGAGCTCGCGGTACACCGTCACGCCCGTGAGATTCGTGAGCGTCCCGCCCGCGTTCGTCTTCGACGGGTAGGGGAACCTCAGGACGACGTCCGAGCCCTCCTGCGAGAGGCGCACGGGCTCGACGCGGGCCGGCAGGACCTGCAGCGGCGGCTCGGGCGCAAGCTTTCGCCCGCATCCGGTGAGCAAGGAGAGGGACAGCAAGAAGAGAGAAATCCTCATTTCCCGGAAATCCGCCTACAACACGAAACGCGAGAGGTCGCGATCCCGGACGAGGCCCTTGAGCGCCCGCTCGACGTACGGCCGATCCACGACGATTCGCGCGCCCGCGGCATCCGGCCCCGCGAAGGAGATCTCCTCGAGCACCGTCTCGAGGATCGTGTGAAGGCGCCGGGCGCCGATGTTCTCGAGGTTTCGGTTCACCTCGGCCGCGGCCCGCGCGATCTCCCCGAGGCCGTCGTCCGCGAAGACGAGCTCGATGCCGTCCGCCGCGAGGAGCGCGGTTGACTGCTTTGGGAGCGCGTGCTCGGGCTCGGTGAGGATGCGCAGGAAGTCCTCGTCGGTGAGCGAGTCGAGCGCGACCCGGATCGGAAAGCGGCCCTGCAGCTCGGGGATCATGTCCGACGGTCTCGCGACGTGGAAGGCCCCGGCCGCGATGAACAGGACGTGGTCCGTCTTCACCATCCCGTGCTTCGTCTTGACCGTCGTCCCCTCGACGAGTGGGAGGAGATCCCGCTGGACGCCTTCGCGCGAGACGTCGGGCCCGCCGCGGGCCCCCTCCTTGCCCGCGATCTTGTCGATCTCGTCCAGAAAGACGATCCCCGTCTCTTCCGCGCGCCTCACGGCCTCCTCGGGCACGGTCGCCTCGTCGGACAGCGCGTCGGCCTCGCGCGTCGCGAGAAGCGGACGCGCGTCGGACACGGGCAGCTTCACCTTCTTCTTTTTCTGCGCGCCGAAGAGATTCGGGAGCATGCCCGGGAGGTCGATCCCCATCTCCTCGATGCCCTGCGGCGTCATGACGGAGATCTGCGGCGTCCGTTCGTCCGTCACCTCGAGCTCGACCTCGCGCGCTTCGTACTTGCCGTCGCGGAGGTCGCGGCGGATCCGGTCACGGCCGTCCTGCAGGCTCGCGCTCGCTCCCGTATCCGCACGGCCTGCCGGTCCGGCCGATAAAGACACCACAAGGAGGTCCACGAGCTTCTCCTCCGCCGCCGCGGTCGCGCGGTCCGCCACGCGCGCGCGGCGCTCGTCCTTCACGAGCCGGATCGCCGCCTCCACGAGATCGCGCGCGATGGAGTCGACGTCGCGCCCGACGTACCCCACCTCCGTGAACTTCGAGGCCTCGACTTTCACGAACGGCGCGTCCACGAGGCGCGCGAGACGCCGCGCGATCTCCGTCTTGCCGACGCCCGTGGGGCCGATCATCAGGATGTTCTTCGGCATCGTGTCGCGCTGCAGTTCGGGGGTGAGGCGCTGGCGCCGCCAGCGGTCGCGGAGCGCGATCGCGACCGCGCGCTTTGCCTTCGTCTGCCCGACGACGTGGCGGTCGAGCTCGGCCACGATCTTCCGCGGCGAGAGGTCTCTGAGGAGGTGCGGCGTCACGGGAGGGTTTCGACGCGGATCACGTCGTTCGTGTAGATGTCGATGGACGCCGCGATCGTGAGGGATTCCTTCACGATCGCGGCCGCGTCGAGGGCCGAATGCCGGAGCAGCGCGTGGGCCGCCGCCGCCGCGTACGCGCCGCCGGAGCCCACGGCGATCACGCCCTCGTCCGGTGCGATGACGTCGCCGGTTCCAGAGAGGAGGAGCGAGGTCTTCTCGTCGGCCACGACGAGGAGGGCCTCGAGCTGGCGCAGCGTCTTCTCGGTGCGCCAGTCCGTCGCGAGCTCCACGGCCGCGCGCTCGAGCTGGCCGTGGAACTCCTCGAGCTTGCGCTCGAACCGCGTGAAGAGCGTCACGGCGTCGGCCGTCGAGCCGGCGAAGCCCGCGAGGACCTTTCCGTTCAGGAGCCGGCGTACTTTCGAGGCGCCGCTTTTCATGACGGTCGTCCCCATCGTCACCTGGCCGTCGCCGCCGAGCGCGACGATCCCGTCTTTCCTCACGCAGAGAATGGTCGTGTGCGTGAAACGCGGTCTGCCCATGCCCCGAGTCTAGCCCGTCAGTCTCTCTCCTCGGCCTTCGGATGGCTCTTGCGGTAGACCTCGAGGAGGCGCTCGGTGTCGAGGTGCGTGTAGCGCTGCGTCGTCGAGAGCGAGGCGTGGCCGAGGAGCTCCTGGATGGACCTGAGGTCCGCGCCGGCCGCGAGGAGATGCGTCGCGAACGAGTGCCGGAGCGCGTGCGGCGAGGCGTGGCGGGGAACCGCCGCCGAAAGGACCGCCCGGTCGAGGACGCGCCGCACGCTGCGGTCCGTCAGACGGCCGGCACGCGCGTTCAGGAACACGATCTCGGCGTCCTGCGCGGCGGGTGCGAAAGCCGCTCTCGCCTTCAGCCAGGCGCGGAGCGCCGCAGCGGCGGGCTGGCCGAACGGCACGACGCGCTCCTTGCGCCCCTTCCCCACCGTGCGCACCTGCCGGACGGAGAGATCGACGTCCTCGAGGCGCAGCCCCACGAGCTCGGACACGCGGAGCCCCGTCGCGTAGAGCAGCTCGAGGAGCGCGCGGTCGCGCATCCCGAGGGCGCCCTCGCGCCCCTTCGCCTCAACGACCGCCGCCGCCTCGCTCACGGACAGCGTCCGGGGGAGCGTTTTCTCACGGCGGGGCGACCCCACCGACTTCGCCGGGTTCGAGGCGACGCGGCCCTCGCGCTTGAGGAACGCGAAGAACGTGCGGAGTGCCGAAAGGTGCCGCCCGATCGACGTTTTCGAGATCCCTTCGGCGCGCAGGTAAGCGAGATACGACCGCACGGCGAGAAGATCCACGTCCTCGGCCTTGAGCGCGGCCGCCGGCCGGTTCCAGAAGACCGCCGAAAGAAACGCCGAGAAGCGCGCGAGATCCGCGCCGTACGCGGAGCGGGTGTGGGGCGAGACGCCGCGTTCATCGGCCAGGTGGCGGTCGAACGCCGCGATCTCCGAGGCGAAGGAGACGCTTTTTACGATGACTTCTTCGCCAGGCTCCGGACCTCGGCGGCAAGCGCCTTGATCTCGGGCTCGGTGAGCTTCTTGCCGAAGGCCGGCATCTTGTCGTGCCCCTTCGTGATCGAGCGCACGATCCGCGCGTCGTCGATCGTGTCCTGCCACTTCGCGTTCGTCAGGTCCCGAGCCTTCTTCTTCCTGCCTTCCTCGGTCTGGCCCTTGCCGTTGTCTCCGTGACAGACCGAGCAATGCGTCTGGAAGTTCTCGGAGCGGGCGCTTTCGGCGCGAATCGGCGCGGCGGCGCTCGCGAGGAGGAGGGCGCCGGCCGGGAGGACGAAGAGGTTTTTCTTCACGCGAATCTCCTTTTGGAAGGACGATTCTAGAGGCCTGGCGTTTACCGAGGGAGCAGGGCGGCCGCGGGGAGCGCCTCCTCGCGCCAGCGTGCGACCGAGGCGAGGGCCCGCCGGCCGATCTCCTCGCGGCGCTTCGCCCGGTCCCGCGTCTGAGGAACGTCCGGCGCCTCCTCGTCCTCGATGAGGCCGAACGTGACGTTCATGGGCGTGTAGTCCTGCTCACGCGGGGCGGACACGTGCTTGGCGAGCGAGCCGAGCGCGGTGGAGAAGGGAAGCGCCCGGGGCTCGCGGCCTTCGAGGAGCTGCGCGAGCGTCGCGCCGACCATGAGGCCCGTGGCGGCCGATTCGAGATAGCCCTCGACGCCGGTGAGCTGGCCCGCGAAGAAGACCCGGGGGTCCTTCTTCCAGCGGAACAGCGCGTCGAGATGCGCCGGTCCGTTGATGTACGTGTTGCGGTGGAGCATCCCGAAGCGCACGAACTCGGCTTTCTCGAGTCCCGGCAGCATCCGGAAGATGCGCTTCTGCTCGCCCACCCTGAGCTTCGTCTGGAAGCCCACGAGGTTGAAGTGCTCGCGCGCGAGGTCGTCCTGGCGGAGCTGCACGACGGCGTACGGCTCGCGGCCCGTGCGGGGATCTCTCAGCCCGAACGGCTTCATCGGGCCGTGCCTCAGCGTCTCGATCCCCCGCTCGGCCATGGCCTCGATCGGAAGGCACCCTTCGAAGTAAACGGCCTTCTCAAAGTCGTGGAACGGAACTTTCTCGCCGGCGAGGAGCTCGTTCACGAAGGCCTCGTACTCGGACCTTGAAAGCGGGACGTTCAGGTAGTCGTCGCCCCCGCCCTTGCCCCAGCGCGAGAGCGCGTAGAGCTTCTCGCGGTCGAGCGACGCGAGCTCCACGATGGGCGCCATCGCGTCGTAGAAGTACAGATACGCGTCTCCGAGCGCCGCGAGGAGCGACTTTTCGAGCGCCGGCGACGTGAGCGGGCCCGTCGCGATGACGACAAAGCCCGCGCCCGCGTCGGGGAGCGATTCCGCTTCCGCGCGCACGAGCTCGAGGAGCGGCTCTTTTCCGAGGCGCCGCGTGACGGCCCCGGCGAAGGCCGCGCGGTCCACGGCGAGCGCGTCGCCCGCGGGCACGGCCGCCTTCCGTGCTTCCTCGAGGATGAGCGAGCCGATCGATTCCATCTCGTGTTTCAGGAGCCCCACGGCGTTCGCGGGGTTGTCCGACCGGAAGGAGTTCGAGCACACCATCTCGGCGAGGCGGTCCGTCGCGTGCGCGTGGGTCGTCCTCACCGGCCGCATCTCGACGAGGCGCACGCGGTGGCCGCGGCGGAGGAGCTGGTGGGCGCACTCCACGCCCGCGAACCCGCCGCCGATCACCGTGACACGTGGGGAGAGCCCGCCCATCGCCCGCATTCTAGGGGCCGGACCCCCTTAGACTCGGCCCGTGACGTTCGAAAGTCGGCTCTACGACCGCGGCTATTTCGAGGGCCTTCACAAGAGCCACTGGTTCACGAACCCCGAGCGCAAGTACGAGGAGCGAAACCGCGACACGCTGCGTGTCGTTCTGCCGAAGCCCTCGGATCGCGTTCTCGAGTTGGGCTCGGCGCGCGGTGACGTCTCGTTCTTCCTCGCCGCGCACGCGAAGGAGGTCGTGGGGGTGGATGCTTCCGACGACGCGCTCGCGCTCGCCGAGGCCGGCCGCGCGCGGCGCGGCGTTTCGAACGTCCGCTTCGTGAAGTCGGACGTGGCGGACCTGTCGGCCTTCGCCGACGCCTCGTTCGACGCGGTCGCCGCCATCGACCTCGTCGAGCACATCGACGACCCGACGCTCGCGGCGATGCTCGGGGAATGCCGGCGCGTCCTCGTGACGGGCGGCCGTCTCGGCCTCTACATGCCCGACCGCACGCACTACGTCGAGCGCCTGAAGGCGCACGACGTTTTCCTGAGGCAGTTCCCGCAGCACATCGCGGTCCGCCGGGCCGAGGCGTACCGGCGCTTCCTCTTCGACGCCGGCTTTCGCGTCGACCTCGACGCGTACTCCGTGTCGCCTTTCCCGGGCGTGCGGTGGATCGAGGCCGCGCTCGCGCCCCTTCCGCTCGTCGGGCCGACGTTCCGCTACCGGATCCTCCTCTCGGCGGCGCGGCCGTGAGCAAGACCCCGGAAAAATTCGCCCCGAACGCGGAGGTGTACGGGCCCGATTACTACGAGAGAATGTACCGGCCGCACTGGTTCCTGAGAAACCGGCACAAATACGAAGAGCGCGACGTGGCGCTCCTCAGGATCGTGCGACCCGCGCCTTCCGCGTGCGTTCTCGAAGTCGGCTCGGCCCGAGGCGATACGGCGTTCTTCTTCGCGCCGCGCGTGAAGGAGGTCGTCGGCATCGACGCGGCGCCGGTCGCCATCGCGGCGGCGCGCGCACGCCTCGCGGCTCTCGCGCTGCCGAACGTCCGGTTCGAGGAGAGAGACGCCCGTGACCTGTCGACCGTCCCGGGCGGCCCGTTCGACGTCGTCCTCCTCGCCGACTTCGTCGAGCACGTCACCGACGACGTCCTCGTGCCGTGCCTCGAAAGCGCGCGCGGCGTGCTCGCGAAGGGCGGTGCTCTCGCGATTTACACCCCGAACGCGACGCACTGGGCCGAGCGCCTCAAGGCGGCCGTGCCCGGCCTTCAGCAGGAAGACCACATCGCTGTTCGGCCGGCGCAGCGCGTCGTCGACCTCGTCGAGGCGGCGGGGTTCCGCGTTGAAGACCTCTTCTTCTCCGCGAGCCCGTATCCCCTCCTCGGCGCCCTCGACCGTGCGCTGCCGATGGTCGGTCTCTGCCGGTTCCGCACGTGCCTCCGGGCGGTCGTGTCGCGTCCATGAGAACGCTCGCCGTCTGAACCGGCGGGCGGGCGCTCAGAGAACGTCCGCGGGGATCTTCCCCATCCGCCCGGCCTCGAAGTCCTCGAAGGCCTCGGCGATCTCGGCCTTCGTGTTCATGACGAAAGGGCCGTAGCGCGCGACGGGCTCGCTCAGAGGCTGGCCGCCGATGAGGAGAACATCCAGCTTCGTCGCCGCCTCGATCGCGACGTCGCCGGCGCCCGTTCCGAAGATCACGCAGTCGCCCGCGCCGCCGCGCGTCCCGTCCACCCCGAACCGGCCTTCGCCCGAGAGGACGTACGCGAAGACGTTGAAGCCTTCGGGCACTCTCTGCGTCACGCGGCCGCCACTCTCGAGCGTGAAGTGGAGGTACAGGATCGGCTTCCGCGTCTCGATGACGGCCTTCTGTCCGAGCGCTTCGCCCGCGAGCACCCGCACGCGGACATTGCCGTCCGCGCTCTCCGCTTCGGGGATTCGCGCCGCGGGGATCTCCTGATAGCGCGGGCGCATGCGCTTGTCTTTCTTCGGGAGGTTCACCCAGAGCTGCAGGCCGTGCATGAGGCCGCCCTTCTTCTGGAACTCCGGGTCTGGCATCTCGGAGTGGACGACGCCGTCGCCGGCCGTCATCCACTGGACGTCGCCCGGCGCGAGCGCCCCGGCGTGGCCGCGCGAGTCGCGGTGGCGCATCGCGCCCGCGAGGAGATACGTCACGGTCTCGAAGCCGCGGTGCGGGTGGTCGGGCGCGCCGACGGCCTTCCCGGGCGCGTAGTGGGTCGGGCCCATCTCGTCGAGGAGGAGGAAGGGGTCAATCGCGTCGAGCGCGTGGGTCGGGAACGGGCGGCGCACCTGGAAGCCTCCGCCCTCGAGCGTGACGACGCCCGGCACGACACGGGACACGCTGCGGGATTCGCTCATGCGACGCGAAACGCGTGAGGCTTTCGCACGGGTCAGCTCTTTTTCCGGTTCTTCGCCTGACGGATTTTCGCCGGAGCGGCCTCCGCCGGCGGGCCGCCCGCGGGCTCGACGGCCGCCTTCGCGCGCGGCGCGCGCTTCTTCGCGCCTTTCACGGCGGCCGGCGTGCGCGCCTCGGCGATGGCCGCCTCGAGAGCTCCCTCGGGAATGCGCGTCGCCGGCTGGTAGAGCTCGAGATCGGCGGCCGGAACGTCGAGGCCGCAGCCCTCCATCTCGCAGACGTAGAACGGGCCCGCCTTGCGGTCGCGCACGAGGAGGTGCGGCGCCTTGCAGTTCGGGCAGGCCTTCGGGACGGGCCGTGCGCGGAAGTTCCGGTCGCACGCGGGGTAGTTCGAGCAGCCGTAGAAGGGCCCGAAGCGCCCGCGCCGGACGAGGATGTCGCCCGTCTGGCACTTCGGGCACTTCACACCCGTGAGCGTCACGGGCTTCGGCGGCTTGAATCGGCACGCGGGGTAGTTCGAGCACGAGACGTAGTCGCCGAAGCGCCCGTGGCGCGTCACGAGCGCGTGGTCGCAGCTCGGGCACTTCTCGCCGGTCGGGACGTCGGGCTTCGCTTCGGCCTTCCCGCCCGCGACTTTCACGGGGACGGTGTTGCGGCAGACGGGATAGGCCGTGCAGCCGAGGAACGCGGACCCGTTCTTCCCGGTGCGGAGCTTCATCGGGCTGCCGCATTCCTCGCAGGCCTGACCTTCGAGGTCGGACGCGTCGATCGGGTCTTCCTCGACCTCGGGGATGTCCTGCGTGAAGTCGCATTCGGGATACCCGCCGCACGCGATGAAGAGGCCCGCCTTGCCCATCCGCAGCTTCAGGGGATGGCCGCTCTTCGGGCACGTGTCGCCGGGATCGACCGTGAGCCTGAAATCGATGAAGCGCTTCCTCACGTCCGCGAGCGGGAGCCCCGCCTTGAGCGAGACCATCTTCTTTTTCGCCTTGTCGCGATCCTGGACGAACTTGCCGTCGAACTCTGCGAGCGCCTTTCGCCAGTCGAGCTTCCCCTCCTCGACCTCGTCCAGCGCCTCTTCCATCTTCGCGGTGTATTCGGTCTGAAAGAAGTCGTCGAAGCCCTCGCGCATGAGGTCGACGATGACGCGCCCGAGAGGCGTCGGCGTGAAGCGCCGGTCGTTCTTCCTCACGTACTCGCGGTCCTCGATCTTGCGCATGATCTCGGCGTACGTGGAGGGGCGGCCGATGCCGTTCTCCTCGAGGAACTTCACGAGCGAACCCTCGTTGAACCGCGGCGGCGGCTGCGTCTCGTGCCCCTCGGCGGCGACCGCGACGAGAGTCAGCGGGTCGGCCTCGACGAGGGCGGGCAGGCGCACCTTGTCGTCCTCGTCTCCCGCCTCGCCGTTGCTTTCCGTCTTTTCCTTTTCCTCCGCATCCGGCTCGGCTTCCTTCTCGTAGACGCGCAGCCACCCCGGGTCCTTGAGCACCGTGCCGGAAGCGCGAAGTCCCGCCGTCTCGCCGCCTTTGACGGCCTCGATCTCGACCGACGTCACTTCCGAGACGGACGGGCCCATCTGGGACGCGACGAAGCGGTTCCAGATGAGCCGGTAGAGCTTCAGCTCGTCCGGAGCCAGATGCCGGACGATGGCCTCGGGCGGAAAGTCGAGCGACGTCGGCCGGATCGCCTCGTGCGCGTCCTGGGCGTCCTTCTTCTGACGGAAGCGCCGCGCTTCCTCGGGGAGGGCGCCGGCTCCGTACGTCCGGCCGATGAACTCGCGGACGGCAACGAGCGCCTCCTCGGCCGTGCGCGTCGAGTCCGTACGCATGTACGTGATGAGGCCGATCGTGCCGCTCTCGCCGATCATCTTGCCCTCGTAAAGGCGCTGCGCGATCTGCATCGCCCGCCGCACGCTGAAGCCGACGCGCGCGGCGCCCTGCTGGAGCTTGGACGTCGTGAAGGGCGGCGGAGAGCTCCCTTTCCGCTCCTTCGCTTCGACCTTCACGACCGTGAGAGCCGCGTCCTTCACGTGCGCGCGGGCGGCTTCCGCCTGCTCTCTCGTCGCGAGGCGCGGGTCCGTCCCGTCGAACTTAAGCTTCTCGCCCTTCCACACGGCGAGGCGCGCCGGGAACGCCGCCTCGCCTTTTTTCAGCGTGACGGGGACCGAGAAGTACGGGACGGAGACGAAGCGCTCGCGTTCGCTCTCGCGCTCCACGATGATGCGCAGCGTGACCGTCTGGACGCGCCCCGCCGAGAGCCCGCGCCAGACCTTCGACCAGAGGAGGTCCGACACCTCGTAGCCGACGAGGCGGTCGATGATCCGGCGGGCCTGCTGCGCGTTGACGCGGTTCTGGTCGATCGCGCCCGGGTGGGAGACGGCGCGCGTCACGGCCGCCTTCGTGATCTCGTGAAACTCAGCCCGGTAGAACTTCGTTTTGGGGAGGCCCGGCTTCAGGATCTCCTGCAGATGCCAGCAGATCGCCTCGCCCTCGCGGTCCGGGTCGGCGGCGAGATAGATCGTGTCGGCGCCCTTCGCCGCCTTTTTCAGGTCCGCGACGGTGCGCTCCTTGCCGGGCAGGATCTCGTACGACGGGGTGTAGCCGCGCGCGCGGTCCACCGCGATGCCCTTCTTCTGGAGGTCGCGGACGTGGCCGTAGCACGCCATGACGGAGAAGTCCCTGCCGAGGAACTTTCCGAGCGTTGCGGCTTTCGCGGGCGACTCGACGATGACGAGAGATTTCGCCATGAACCGCCGTCACGATGCCACGTCTGTCAACTTCTTGCCCGCGGCCGCACGAACAGGGCCCCCGGAAGAACCGTCACGAGGCCCTCCAGCTCGAGGTGGACGAGGGCCGCCGAAAAGCGCGCCGCGTCCAGCCCCGTCGCGGAAAGGAGCGCGTCCGCGTCCTTCGGCTCGTCGGCGTCGAGCGCTGCGTGAAGCGCCGCGGCGTCCGGGGAGAGATGGGCCGGCATCGCGGCGTCCTCGCGCGCCGCGACGCGCCGCGAAAGAAGCCTTCGCTCCTCCTCGGGCAGCTCCGCAAGAAGGTCGTCCGCGTTCCTCACGAAGATCGCGCCGTCCTTGAGGAGGGCGTTCGACCCGACGGCGCCGGGCGAAAGGATCGAGCCTGGAACGGCCGCCACGTCGCGGCCATAGCCCGTCGCGTAGCGGGCCGTGATCAAGGACCCGCTCTTCTCGGCCGCTTCGACGACGCACACGATGCGCGCGAGACCCGCGAGGATGCGGTTGCGGACCGGGAAGTTCCAGGGCTCGGGATCCGTGCCCATCGGAAATTCCGAGAGCGCGGAACCGGACGCGAGAAGCGCCTCGAGAAGGTCTTTCTGCTCGGGCGGATAGCAGACGTCCACGCCGCACCCGAGGACGGCGACCGTCTTCCCGCCTGCCCCGAGCGCCGCGCGATGGGCGGCCGCGTCCACGCCCCGGGCGAAGCCGGAGACGACCGTCACGCCGGCCTCTGCGAGCTGCGCCCCGAGAGCCCGCGCCGCGTCGAGCCCCGCGCGCGAGGCGCGGCGCGCCCCGACGACGGCGATTGCCGGCGCGTCGGGATACGGGGCGCCGCGCGCGAAGAGGACGGCCGGCGGATCGTGGATCTCGCGCAGGAGGGCGGGGTAGCCGGGGTCCGTCAGGAAAAGGACGCGCGCTCCGGATTCCGCGAGCCGCCGGGCGTCTTCCTGGATTTCTCTTCCCTCGTCCGCCGCCAGGAGCGGCGCCACGGCCGAGATATCCTCGCCCGCGATCCGGGCGGCCACTTCCGGGGACAGCGCGCGCACGGCCGCAGGCGATCCGGCCGAGAGAAGGAGCGTCCTAAGGGCGCGGGCCGCCCTTCCGCGCCCCTTCCGGGCCCAGATGAGTCCTGTCCGGGCATCGCTCGCCACGCCGTCCATGCGGCACCTCTCTTGCTCGAAGAAGAAGTCTCGACGATGTCTATAATGCCCGACCTCGCCGTGACGCGCCGCCTCCGATCCGCCGCAGCGCTTCTCGTGGCCGTCGCCGCCGCCGGCGCGCCCGCGTGCTCGTCGTCGAAAGACAGCGGCGCGTGGAAGGAGCAGAACGCCTACGGAAGCCAGATGGCCCGCAAGGGCTTCTGGCGGGAAGCCCTGTTCCGCTACGAGAAGGCGGCCGCCCAGCACCCAGACAGCGCCGAGATCCAGAACAACCTCGGCGTGGCGTACGAAAGCGTCGGCGAGACGTCGCGCGCCCTGGCCGCATACAAGAGGGCCCTCGAGCTCGCGCCGCAGGACCAGAAGATCAAGCGCAACTACGCGCGTTTCGCCGAGTACTACACCTCCGTGCAGCGCGCCTCTTCGCTGCCCGCGCCGTCCAGCTCCAGCCCCGCCGTCCGGCCTTCTCCCTTGCCCGCGCCGAATTCGCCGGCCCCGGCGCCGACGCCAGGTCCTCCCGGGCCACCACCGGGGCCGCGATGAAGTGCAACGCGGCCGCCCCTCGAGCCGCTTCTCTCGTCGCCGCCGCCGTGCTCGCCTCGGCGTGCTCAGGCGGGACGAAGGAGGTCAAGCTCCACCTTCCTCTGCGCCCGAAGCTCGCCGTGACGGGGCGCGAGCGGATCTCGCTCGCGCCTTTTCTCGTCGCCTCGAAGCTCTCCGACAAGAAGGACGCGCCACGCTACAAGGACCTCGACCTCGACGCCGAGTTCCGGCGTTACCTCGGCAAGCAGCTCGGCAAACGCACGAAGATGACGATCGTGACGATGCCTCAGGACGTGCGGCTTCCGACGCAGAACCTCAAGGAGCTCGGCGAGGCCGGAGACTTCTGGCGCGGCGTGGGCGGCCGCACCGGGGCCGACATCCTCCTGACGGGAGTCGTGGACTTCCGCGTCGAGAACAAGTCGGGCTACCGCAACGAGGAGTACCGGAGCGCCATCGACGGCCGGACGTACTACCGCCAGGTGCTCGTCGAGTCCACGGGCTTCACGTTCGACGTGACGGTCGTCGCGATCGACGGGCACACGGGCTCGAAGCTCTTCCAGGAGAACTTCCGGGACACGAAGGAGAAGAGCAAGGCGCGCGTAGACGAGCTCGTGGGCCTTTTCGAGAATCTCTTCTCCCTCGAGAACCAGCTCCTCGGGCTCTTCGTCGTGCGTGAGCGGGAGGCGAACCGTTATGTCTTCGACTAGGCGGCGCTCCCGTTTTCCCCTGGCCCTCTCCGTCGGCCTGCTTGGCGCCTGCTCCCTGTTCCTCGCGCGCGGCGTTCAGTCGGCCGGGCAGAACAAGATCGTCTACGACCAGTTCGACTGGTCGATCTACCAGTCCACGCATTTCGACGTCTTCCACTACTCGCGCGAGCGCCAGACGCTCCAGAAGATCGTCTCGCTGGCGGAATCCGCGTACGACGAGCTGTCGCGCCGGCTGAACTACCAGATTCCGAAGCGCATCCCGATCATCTACTACGCGACGCACGCGGAGTTCGAGCAGAACAACATCGAGCTCAACTTCATCCCCGAAGGCGTCGGCGCCTTCGCCGAGCCGGCGCGCAACCGCATGGTCCTTCCCATCGACCTGCCCGACGAGAAGCTCCAGGCGCTCATCCAGCACGAGCTGACGCACGTCTTCCAGTACGAGATCCTGTTCGGCGGGCGACTCGGCCGCGCGCTCACGGCGAACGTTCCGACCTGGGTCGTGGAAGGCATGGCGTCGTACTACGGCAACGACGAGGACGACAAGGACCGGATGTTCCTGAGGGACGCGGTCAACCAGGACCTCATCCCGCCGATCACAAAGGTCTCGATCGAAGGCTACCCGGCTTACCGGTACGGGCACGCGGTCTACGATTTCATGGAAGCCGAGTGGGGCAAGGACGCGGTCCGCGACTTCCTTTTCGAGTACCGGTCGTTCCTCGGCCGCGACGTCTTCGTCGCCCTCCGGCGCGCCTTCGAGATCCAGCCCGACGACTTCGACCTGAAGTTTCGCCGGTATCTGAGGCGGAAGTACCTCCCGCTCCTCGCCACCAAGGGTGAGGCTTCGGAGTATGGCGAGCGCTTCCGCGTCGGTCCCACCGGGCGCGAGTCCTTCGAGATCGGTGCGGCGCCGTCGCCGTCCGGGGAATTTGTCGCGACGCTCACGACGTACAAAGGCGACGTCGACATTGCCCTTCTCTCCGTGCGGGATCGCAAGCTCTACAAGAACCTCTCGGCCGGCCATACGACGAAGTACGAGTACATCGTCGGCCAGTACCTCACGGCGGGCCCCGAAAGCGGGCGCGACCTCTCCTTCGCACCCGACGGCGACCGCATCGCCGTCTTCGGCCGGCAGGAGCGCGGCCGCAAGCTCCTCATCTTCTCGGCGCGCGGCGGCGGCCTCCTCGAGCGCATCTCGGTGGCGCCCGACGTGCCGCTCGCGCCGTCCTGGTCGCCGGACGGAACCACCATCGTGTTCTCGGGTATCGAGGGCAACAGCCGCGACATCTTTCTCCTCGATCTGAAGTCAAAGGCGGTGCGGAACCTCACAAACGATCCCGAGTACGATGAGGCGCCCGTCTTCTCGCCCGATGGCAAGTTCATCTATCACTCGAAGATCGTCGCCGGGTTCTCGAAGATCGTCCGCTTCCCGCTCGACGACCCGTCGAAGGCCGAGCAGGTGACGTGGGGCGACGGCAACGACGAGGACCCCTCGTTCTCTCCCGACGGCAAGCGGATCTATTACACGTCCTCGCGCGGCGGCATCTACAACATCTACGGGCAGGATCTCGCGTCCGGCGAGATCTTCCAGTACACGGACGTGATCGGCGCCGCCCTCGGCCCCGCGGCCTTCCTCGGCCCGGACGGCCAGGAGAAGATCGTTTTCTCGGGCTTCCAGGGCCTGCGCTTCCAGCTCTATGCCGCCGACGCGAAGAAGCCGTTCCGGAAGCTCGACGAGCGCGCGCTGCCGCCCGCCCCGGTCAAGACGGGCGGGACGGCCAGCTTCGTGCCGGCCGTGGAGGTCGCGGTCGATCCCGAGAAGCTCTCGCGTCCGAAATTCAAGATGTTCCTCGACAACGCGCAGGTTCTCGCGGGAATCAACTCCGACCAGACCTTCGTGTCGCAGGTGCTCCTGTCCTTCTCGGATTACCTCGGCAACCGGCGCGCGTTCTTCCAGTTCGACTCGGTCTCCACGTTCTCCAATTTCCGCATCGGCTACTTCAACATCGCGAGGCGCTTCCAGTGGGGCCTCCAGCTCTACGACGACCGTGAATACTTCTACGGGTACGACTACCAGACGGGCGATTTCACGCGCGACCAGCGCATTGCGCGTAACACCGGCATCTCGGTGAACGGCTATTACCCGATCTCGCGTTACACGCGCCTGGAGGGAAACGTCGGCTTCGTGAGCCGCGCTCTCGACGTCCCGCTCCTCTTCTCCAACGCCGACGGGACGCAGCAGATCACGTACGACGCGCGCACGGACAACGTGCCGACCGCAGGCGTCGGGTTCTCGTACGACACGACGCGTTACGCCAGCTTCGGGCCTCAGGGGGGCAAGCGGCTCGACGTCAACGTGCAGTACATACCTTCGTTCCAGACGGGCGAGACGACCCTTTCGTTCGACGCCTTCCTCGAGGGCCGGATCTATCTTCCGCTGTCGAGGCGCGTGCTCTTCGCGATCCGCGGCTTCGGCGGCCTGTCCCAGGGCGCGGCGCCCACGGTCTTCTATTTCGGCGGCCTCGACACGCTGCGCGGCTACGACTACCGGAGCATCATCGGGAACAAGGTTTTCTACGTGAACACGGAGTTCCGCTTCCCCCTCGTGGACGTCCTCGCGACGCCGGTCCTGCAGTTCGGAGGCATCCGCGGGCGCATTTTCCTGGACTTCGGCGGTGCGTGGCTCAACGACCAGTCTTTCCAGTTCTGGCAGGACGGCCGCCTCAAGGACGGGCACGCATCCTACGGCGCCGGCTTCAGCGTCTATTTCCTCGGCCTCCCGTGGAACGTGGACTTCTCGAGGCAGTGGGACTTGCGCTCGGCGCTGTCGGGCACGCAGGCCACGTTCTATGTCGGGACGACCTTCTGACGGGAGAAGCCGCCGGAGCCTCCCGTCCCGCACCGAAGCGTGAGAAGGCTCACGCCGACGCTCCCGCGGGCCGCGATCGGCGGCGACCGGCTGCATAATCCGCGGCCGTGCGCGTTCGTGTCCTCGGAGCCCACGGCGGCTCTTCGCCTTTCCACCGCCAGACGTCGTTTCTCGTGAACGGCACGGTCTGCGTGGATGCGGGCTCCCTCACCGACGCGCTCACGCTCGACGAGCAGGCGCGCGTCCGCGCCGTCCTCGTGACACACGCCCATCTGGACCACGTCGCGTCTCTTCCCTTCCTCGTCGAGAACGTCTTCGGGCGGAACGGGTCGCCCCTCGAAATCGTCGCTCCCGAGGAGGTCCTCGCCGCCCTGAGGGAGCATCTCTTCAACGACGCCCTCTGGCCGGACTTCTCGCGCCTGCCGAACGACGCCGTTCCCGCAGTCACGTTTCGCGCGATCCCGACCGGGACCCCCTGCGAGGTCGCGGGCCTCGTGGCGACGGCCGTTCCCGTGTCACACGTTGTGCCGACCTGCGGCTACATCCTCGAAGACGCAGGCGCGTGCATCGTCTTCTCGGGCGACACCGGCCCCACCGAAGCGCTGTGGAGGACGGCGCGGGCGCGCTCGGACGTGAAGGGGTTTTTCGTGGAGTGCTCGTTCCCGAACGCCCTGCAGCATCTGGCGGACGTGTCGAAGCACCTCACGCCCGCGACGCTGCGCACGGAGATGGAGAAGCTCCCGTCCGGTGCGCCCATCTACCTCTACCACATGAAGCCGCCGACGCTCGAGCGCCTGCGCGCCGAAGTCGCGGCGCTCGGCAACGGGCGCGTATCTGTTCTCGCCGACGGGGACGAGCTGACTTTTTAGCCGCGAGAGAGCTCGAAGAGCTCCGCCCCGTCTCCTCCTCGACCGCGCGTGAGGGCGGAGCCCGGGGTCAGGAACCGCGATGAAGGGCGGAGGCGAGGCCGCGCTGGCCGATCTCGGAGAACCACGAGTCGACGAAGGCTTTTCGCCCTTCCGGGAGCACGTCCTGCGCCTTCTCGTACGCCGTGCTCCTGAGGTCGCGCTTGATCGCCGTGTACACCTCGCTCGAAGCGCCGCCGAGCTGCTCCGCGAAGTTCACCGCCTCCTCGAGGAGCCGGTCCTTGGGAACGATCCTGTCGATTGCGCCGAGCTCGTGCGCCTCGCCGAACGGCATCGTCTCTCCGAGGAGCGCCCAGCGCGTGAGCGTCTGCTCGCCGACCGTGCTGCGCACCGCTTCCATGCAGTGGCGCGGCATGTGGATCCCGAGCCGCACCCCCGGCAAGCCGATCGTGCCGGGCCCTTCGGCCGCGAAACGGAAGTCCGCGGTGGCCGCCAGAAGGGCGCCGCCGGCGACCGCGTGCCCCGTCAGCGCCGCGACGAGCGGCTTGCCGAGAAGGAACAGGTCGAAAAAAAGCGCGTCGAACACGCGCACGAACCGGGCGAAATCCTCCGGGCCGGCCCGCGCCAGTAGCCTCAGGTCGAACCCGCCGCAGAAGATCTTCGGCGAGCGGGACGTCAGGACGACGCCGCGGACAGCCGGGTCCTCCTGTGCCCTGAGCGCGGCATTGTGCAGGGCGGCGGCGAACTCCGTCGAAATGGCGTTCGCCTTGCCTCGGCCCATCGCAAGGATCCTCACGCCGCCCCGGTCCTCCACGAGGAGGTCGGTGGGAGCGTCGATCGTGGCGGCGTGCGCGCTCAAGGAGGCAATTTTCTCACGCGTGAGACCGCCCGGAGAGAAAGAGGTCGAAGACGCGGCGGTCGTCCGTCAGCTCCGGATGGAACGTGGCGGCCGTGACGTTGCCCTTGCGCACGAGCACGGGATCTCCGTCGCGCCGGGCGAGCACGTCGACGGACGGATCGACCGCGACGATCCTCGGAGCGCGGATGAAGACCGCCTCGAGCGGCTCTTCGCCGAAGGCTCCCGGCTCGACGTCCGTGAGTCGCACGATGGACGAGTCGAGCTGCCGTCCGTAGGCGTTGCGCACGACCGTCATCGGGAGGAGGCCGAGCCCTTGTGAGGGTGGCCCTTGCACGTCGCGCGCGAGGAGGATGGCTCCCGCACATGTGCCGAGGACGGGGTCGCCGCGGCGCGCGACGGTCCGGATCGCGTCCTCGATTCCCGTCCCGTCCATCAACTTTCGGAACGTCGTCGACTCTCCGCCGGGGAGGACGAGGCCCCGCGATTTCAGGATCTCGTCCGCCCCGCGGACCTCCCGCGCGGCGACACCCGCCCGCCGGAGCGCGTCGACATGCGCCTCGAAATCGCCCTGGAGAGCGAGGACCCCGATCACCGCTTACCAGCCGCGGGTCTGGAGCTGCTCGGCCTCGGTGAGCTTCGCGGCCTCGATGCCCTTCATGCCCTCGCCGAGGTCCTCGGACGCCTTCACGATCCGCGCCGGGTCCTGGAAATGCGTCGTCGCCTCGACGATGGCGCGCGCGCGCTTCGCCGGATCGGACGACTTGAAGATGCCCGAGCCCACGAACACCGCTTCGGCGCCAAGCATGCGGCAGAGCGCCGCGTCCGCGGGCGTGGCGATGCCGCCGGCGGCGAAGTTCGGAACGGGGAGGCGCCCGTAGGTGGCGACCCACGCGACGAGCTCGAAGGGAGCCCCAAGATTCTTCGCCGCGGCCATCCATTCGTCCTTCGTGAGGAGCGTGAGCGCCTTGATCTGCCGCGTGACTTCGCGGAGGTGCTTCACCGCGTGGACGATGTCGCCCGTGCCGGCCTCGCCCTTCGTCCGGATCATCGCCGCTCCCTCGCCGATGCGCCGGAGCGCCTCGCCGAGATTCCGGCAGCCGCACACGAAAGGCACCTTGAAGTCGTGCTTGTAGACGTGGTTCTCGCCGTCGGCCGGCGTGAGCACCTCGGACTCGTCGATGAAATCCACCTCGAGGGATTCGAGGATCCTCGCTTCGGCGAGGTGGCCGATGCGGCATTTCGCCATCACGGGGATCGACACGGTCGACTCGATCTCGCGGATCTTCGAGACGGGAGACATGCGCGCGACCCCGCCTTCGCGGCGGATGTCGGCCGGGACGCGCTCGAGCGCCATGACCGCGGCGGCACCGGCGTCCTCGGCGAGCTTCGCCTGCTCGGCATCGACGACGTCCATGATGACGCCGCCCTTGAGCATCTCGGCGAGGCCGACTTTGACGCGGAACTCGTCGGACGCAAAGGGTGAGGTGAGCTGGAATCTGCTGATGGACGTCATGTTGAGAACCCTTTCCTTCTTCCTCAAATCTGGATGAGCGCCGCCTCGGCGGCCTGCGCCGCTTCGCGGACTTCGCGCGCGGGAGTCTTTTGCCGGCGCGCGGCCTGCCGGGCGAGGTCGCGCGCCGCCGCGCCCGCGATCTCGAGGGCTTTCTCGAGGTCTGAAGCGGATCCGCGGGCGACCGAGATCCGGATCGCGGATACGTCGGACTGGTCGGCCATAAACTCCGCGCCCGCCGAGAGAAGGACGCCCTTCTCGCGTGCCGCCGCGGCGAGAGCGCGGCCCGACACGCCGGGTGGAAGCTCGGCCCAGAGTACGTAGCCTCCGGTGGGCCGCTCGACGCGCGTCCCGATCGGAAACCGGTTCACGAGCGTTCGGTGCGCGAGCGCGAGGCGGTGTTTTAGGCGGCTCCGCATCTTCGCGAGATGCCGGTCGTAGTCGCCCCTGACGAGAAAAAGGTTCAGGGCGGCCTGCAGGACCGGCGGCGACGTCAGCTCTCCGACGCGCTTGAGCGCCGCGAGCCGATGGACGAATTCCTTCGGCCCGGAGATCCACCCGACCCGCACGCCCGGGAAGAGCGCCTTGGAGATCGTGCCGAGGTGGACCACGTGCGCGGGCGCGAGCGCGGCGAGCGGCTGCGGCAGCGCGCCCTCGACGAGAAGGTCGGCGTCGAACGCGTCCTCGACGAGGAGGACGCCCGCCGCGGCCGCGCGCTCGACGATCTCCGCGCGGCGGGAAGGAGAAAAAAGGAGACCCGTGGGATTCTGAAAATCCGGAATCGTGTAGGCGAACTTCGGTTTTTCGAGGAGCGCGCGCTCGAACGCGGCCAGTGCGAGACCTGCGCCGTCCAGCGGCACGCCCACGAGCCGTGCCCGGTGCGCCCGGAAGAGCGAAAGCGCCCCCGCGTAAGACGGCGTCTCGACGACGACCGGGTCGCCCGGATCCACCAGCGCACGCGTGATGAGGTCGAGCCCCTGCTGCGCCCCGTTCACGATGAGGAGCGCGTCCGGGTCGGCCGGGATGCCGCGCTTCATGAGGCGCTCGGCGAGCGTCTCGCGGAGCGGGCGGTAGCCGAACGGGGAGCCATACGCGAGGAGCGAGCCGTCGCGCGCCACGTCGGCGAGAAGCGCCGCGAAGGCAGCCGCCGGGAAGTCCCGCTCGTCCGGCGCGAGGCGCGAAAGGTCGTACGGCACCGAGACCGGCTCCGTGACCGGAGGCTCGGAAAGAATGCGGGTGAGAAGCGACGACGCGATGCGGTCCCACGCGGGCGCCGGGCCGAGCACGGGAAAAGCGCTGGAGCGGCGCGCGACCCGCGTTCCCCCGCCTTTGTTCGTCTCGATCCAGCCCTCGCGCTTGAGTAGCTGCAGGGCCTGGTGCACGGTCGCCCGGTTCACTTCGAGCGCCCGCGCGAGGTCGCGCGACGCCGGCAGGCGCTCCCCCTCGAGGTGCCGGCCGCGGCGGATGTCGCGGATGATGGCGTCCGCAATCGTCCGGTAGAGCGGCACGCGCACGGGCGCGGCGGAGTCGAGCACGTTCCTCGCCATGCCGCGATGTTGACCTTGGCCTAGGCCAAGGTCAAACCGGCGCCGTGCCGAGGCCAACCAAGAGCAAACGGATTCCGACCGCGCTCATTCGCCGCGGGAGAGCAGCGCGGCATAGGCGCGCTCCATCTCCTCGGCGAAGAGCAGATCCCACTCGCGCGAGCCCTCGACGACGCGCCGCGCCCTTGCCAGGAGCTTCTTCTCCGTCTCGCCCGAGAGGCGCTCGTTCTCCTTGTCCCACGAGAGGATCGCCTGGAGAATGTGGTTCCTCAGGTATTCGCGCTCCCCCGCCAGCACGACGCCTGGTGTCCTGGCGAGACGCTCGACCATCCGGTGCGAGAGGTCCACGGCGCGCTCACGGGAGATCAATGGATCCGCCTCGGGCCGTCGGATTGCGGGCTTCTCAGAGACGCCACGCCGCGCGCCGTCAACGGATGCTCGAAGAGCCTGTCGAGGACCGCGAAGGGCAGCGTCGCGACGTCCGCGCCCAGGGCCGCCGCGTCGAGGACGTGTATGGGGTTCTGGATGCCCTGCACGCAGATCTGCGTTTCGAGCCCGTAGTTGTCAAAGATGCGCACGATGGACTCGACGACGTCCATTCCGATCTGGCCGGCGTCGTCCAGCTCGCCGACAGAGGGCGAGACGTACGCGCTGCCCGCCCGCGCGGCGAGAAGGGCCTGCGTGGCCGTGAAGACGAGACCCACGTCCGTGGCGATCTGCTCGTCGCCGAGGAGCCGCACTACGCGGAGGCCTTCGCGCGTCATCGGCACGCGCAGAACGACGTTCTTTCCGTGCTTGTGGAGCTCGCGGGCCTCTTTGTACATCGCCTTCGGGTCGCCGGCGGCGAGGGTCGCGATCACCGGCCCGTCCCCCACCTGCGCGAGGTCGGCGAGGACGCGCCGCGCGTCGCGTCCGCTCATCTCGGCGGACTCGGGCCTGAGGAGGATCCCGTCCAAAAAGCCCCAGTCGCGCACACGGCGGGCCTCTTCGGGGTCGGCGGTGTCGAGGAAGAAACGCATGGAAGCGCGGAGTGTACTCGTCCGAGGTTCGTCAGGCGGCGGGCGCGGATGTGGTCGGGCCGGCCGTGCCGTTCTCGGACTCCTCGTCGCGTTCGGCCAGCTTCGCCATGGCGACGACCCGGTCCCCCTCGGCGAGGTCGATGAGCTTGACGCCCATCGCCGCGCGGCCCGTCTCCCTCACGTCGGAGACCGCGAGGCGGATGAGGATGCCCTGCTCCGTGATGACGAGGAGATGGTCCCCTTCCGTCACGGACGAGATTCCGACGACCGGTCCGTTCTTCTCCGTGACCCTCACGTTGATGACGCCCGAGCCGCCGCGTGTCTGGTGACGATACTTGGCGACGTCCGTCCGCTTGCCGAAGCCTTTCTCGGTGACCGCGAAGAGCGTGCCCGTCTCCTCGACGAGGTCCATCTCGACGACGACGTCGTCCCCCTTCAGCTCGATCCCCTTGACGCCCGTCGTGCCACGCCCCATGGGCCGCGCGTCGGTCTCGGAAAACTTGATCCCCATGCCGAGGCGCGTGCCGAGGAACACCTGCCGCGTGCCGTCCGTGATCTGCGCCGAGAGCAGCTCGTCGTCGTCCTCCAGCTTGATCGCGATGATGCCCTTCTCGCGCGGGTTGCCGTAGGCCGAGAGCACGGTCTTCTTGACGAGGCCGCGCTTCGTCGCGAAAAGGAGATACAGGTTGTCGGGAAACGTGCGCGTCGTCGCCATCGCGGCCACGCGCTCCCCCTCCCCGAGCGCGAGGAGGTTCACGAGCGCCTTCCCGCGCGTCGCGGGCCCGCCGGAGGGAACGTCGTAGAGCTTCACCCAGTGGACCCGCCCCTTGTTCGTGAACGCGAGGAGGTAGTCGTGCGTGGAGCCGACGAACAGGTGCTCGACGACGTCCTCTTCCTTCGTCTGCGCCCCCATCCGGCCCTTGCCGCCGCGTTTCTGCGCGTGGTAGATCGAGAGTGGCGTTCTCTTCGCGTAACCGCCCCGGCTGATCGTGAGGACGACCTCCTCCTCGGCGATGAGGTCCTCGGCGGCGAGGTCGCCCGCCTCGGCGACGATCTCCGTGCGCCGCGGGCGGCCGTACGTCTCGCGGATTCCCGAAAGCTCGGCGCGGATGATCGCCGAGACGCGTTCGCTTTTCGCGAGAATGTCCTTCAGGTCCGCGATCGCCGCGAGAATCTCCCGGAACTCTGCGATGATCTTCTCGCGCTCGAGGCCCGTGAGGCGCTGGAGGCGCATGTCGAGAATCGCCTGCGCCTGCGTCGCGTCGAGGCGCAGCAGGCCGTCGTCGCTCCGCGCGGAGGCGGAGGCGTCGAGGCTCAGGGCGCCGAGGAAATTCTCCAGCGCGGCTTTCGGGATCGAGATCTCCCGCGTGAGGCGCGTTTTGGCCTCCTCGGGGTCCACACTTTTTCGGATGATCGCGATGACCTGGTCCAGGTTCGCGAGCGCCATCGCGAGGCCGAGGAGCAGGTGCGCGCGCTCCTCGGCCTTCTTGAGGTCGTGGAGCGTACGGCGCACGACGACCTGGCGGCGGTGGTCGAGGAAGTGCCGGAGCAGGTCCTTGAGCGGCAGGACGCGCGGCTGCCCGTCCACGATCGCGAGCGCGTTGATCCCAAACGAGGACTGCAGCGGGGTCGCCGCGAGGAGCTGGTTCAGGACGACCTGCGCGATGGCGTCGCGCTTCACGTCCACGACCATCCGCATGCCGTCCCGGTCGGACTCGTCGCGGATCGCCGAGATGCCCTCGATCCTCTTGTCGTTGACGAGACCCGCGATCTGCTCGATGAGGCGCGCCTTGTTGACCTGGAACGGGAGCTGCGTGACGACGATCGACTCGCGGTCGCCCTTCTTCGTCTTCTCGATCTGGGTGCGCCCGCGCACCTGCAGGATGCCGCGGCCCGTCTTGTAGGCGTCCACGATGCCCTGCCGGCCGAGAATGATTCCGCCCGTCGGAAAGTCGGGGCCGCTCATCACCTCGACGAGCCGGGCGAGATCGGCCTTCGGGTCGTCCAGGAGAACGATCGCGGCGGCGCAGGCCTCGGCGAGGTTGTGCGGCGCGATCTTCGTCGCCATGCCGACGGCGATGCCCTCGGAGCCGTTCACGAGGAGGTTCGGGAACTTCGAGGGCAGGACGGTCGGCTCCTGGAGCGAGCCGTCGTAGTTCAGCGTCCAGTCGACGGTCTCCTTGTCGATGTCGTCGCCGAGCATTTCTTCGGCGAGGCGCGTGAGCCGGATCTCGGTGTAGCGCATGGCCGCCGGCGCGTCGCCGTCCACCGAGCCGAAGTTGCCCTGTCCGTCCACGAGCGGCTCGCTCATGGAGAAGTCCTGCGCCATCCGCACGACCGAGTCGTAGACAGGAAGATCTCCGTGCGGGTGGTACTTGCCGAGGACGTCGCCCACGATGCGGGCGGACTTGCGGTAAGGCCGGTTGTGGCGGTTACCCTGTTCCCACATGCCGAAAAGTACGCGGCGGTGGACGGGCTTGAGGCCGTCGCGCACGTCGGGCAGCGCGCGCCCGACGATGACGGACATCGCGTAATCGAGATAGCTCCGCCGGATCTCCTCCTCGATCGAGACGGGGATCTTCTCGCCCCCCGCCCCGCCCCCCCCGCCCACCACCCCGGGCGGGGCGGGGGGCGCGGGCGGCTTCACGGCGTCGTCACTCACGCGAGAACCTCGGGTGTGTCCTCGACAAACAACTCAAATGTCCAGATTTGCCACGTTCAACGCATTCTTCTCGATGAACTCGCGCCGCGGCTCGACGGCGTCGCCCATGAGGATCGTGAAGATCGAGTCGGCCTCGACGGCGTCTTCCACGCGGACCTGGAGGAGCCGGCGCGTCGCCGGGTTCATCGTCGTCTCCCAGAGCGTCTCGGGGTTCATCTCGCCGAGGCCCTTGTAGCGGTTGATCGTAAGGCCTTTCTTCGCGCTCTCGAGGACAGCGTCGACGGCCTCGCCGAGCGTCGCGAGGACCCGCTCGTCGCCGTTCCCGTTCGTCCGGAGGCGGTACGGGCCATCGAGGAACCCGTCCAGCGTGGCCGCGAGGTCGACGGCGCGCTTCATCTCGTACCCCGAGAGGAAGGCCGCGTCCACGATTCCCGTCTTCGTGACCCCGTTCACGGCCTGCCTCACGTGCACGGCGAAGCCGTCGTGCTCTTCGTCCTTCACGATCGCGAAGGACTCGACGACGGCCGCGAACTCGTGCGCGGCGCGCTCGAGGCGCGCGCGGTCCTTCAGGGCCCCGGGCTCGGTGAGCTTCTGCTTGACGAGCGTCCTCACGAGCGCTTCCGGGAAGCCCCGGACCGCGAGGCGCGAGACGAGCGCGCGCCAGTCCGAAAGGCCCGTCACGAGCGCCATGAGCGCGCCCCCCGAGCGCGTGCGTTCGGAGGGCTCGGCCGTGAGCGCGCGGTCGCCTCCGATGCGGGCGAGGAGGAAGCGGGCGTATTCCTTCTCGTCCTTCAGGAAGACTTCCTTCTTTCCCTCGACGGCCCGGAAGAGCGGCGGCTGCGCGATGTAGAGGTAGCCGCGCTCGATCGCCGTCCGCATCTGCCGGAAGAAAAACGTGAGAAGGAGCGTCCTGATGTGGCTGCCGTCCACGTCGGCGTCCGTCATGAGGACGATCTTGTGGTACCGGATCTTGTCGGAATCGAAGTCTTCTCCGATGCCCGCGCCGAGAGCGAGGATGAGCGAGCGGATCTCGGCGAAGGCGAGCATCTTGTCGAAGCGCGCCTTCTCGACGTTCAGGATCTTGCCCTTGAGCGGGAGGATCGCCTGCGTGCGCCGGTCGCGTCCCTGCTTGGCCGAGCCGCCGGCCGAGTCGCCCTCCACGATGAAGATCTCCGAAAGCGCGGGATCCCCTTCCTGGCAGTCCGCGAGCTTTCCGGGAAGCCCCGCTCCGTCGAGCGCGCCCTTGCGCCTCACGAGCTCGCGCGCCTTGCGGGCGGCCTCGCGCGCCCGCGCCGCGTCCACGATCTTCTCCACGATGCGGCGCGCGACCTTCGGGTTCTCCTCGAAGAAGCTCGAGAGCTTCTCGTAGGTGACCGTTTGCGTCCAGGTCTTCGCTTCCTGCGAAACGAGCTTCTCCTTCGTCTGCGAGGAGAACTTCGGGTCTCGGATCTTCAGCGACACGACGGCCGTGAGCCCTTCGCGGCAGTCGTCGCCCGAGAGCGTCGTGTCTTTGAGGTTCTTCGTGAGGCCGGCGCCTTCGGCGTACTTCTGGATCGCGCGGGTGAGCGCCGTCTTCAGGCCTTCGAGGTGCGTGCCGCCATCCTTGTTCGAGATCGTGTTCGTGAAGCAGAAGATCTGCTCGGCGTAGCCCTCGTTCCACTGGAGCGCGACGTCCAGGCGCTCTTTTTTCGCGTCCACGGCGGCGTTGCCGCTCGGATCCTTCACGTCGGAGAACGTGATGACCGATTCGTGGAGCGGCTGCTTGTTCTTGTTGAGGTGCTCGACGAACGAGCGGATGCCGCCGTCGTACCGGAACTGGTGCTTTTTCTCGCCCTTCGGGTCGCGCTCGTCGAGGATGTCGATCGCGACGCCGGAGTTCAGGAACGCGAGCTCCCTCAGCCGCTGCGAGAGCACGTCGAAGTTGTAGCTCGTGACGGAGAAAACCTCGGGATCGGCCCGGAACGTGATCTTCGTGCCGGTCTTGGCCGTCTTGCCAACCTCGCGAATCGGCTCGAGCGGGACGCCTTTGGCGTAGTTCTGCTGGAAGACCTTACCTTCCCTTTTGATCTCGACCTCGAGCGAACCCGCCAGCGCGTTGACGACGGAAAGGCCCACGCCATGGAGGCCGCCCGAGACCTTGTACGCGTTGTTGTCGAACTTGCCGCCCGAGTGGAGGTCCGTCAGGATGATCTCCAGCGTCTCGCGCCCGAGCACCGGATGGGGCCCGACGGGGATCCCGCGCCCGTTGTCTTCGACGGTGACCGAGTCGTCCGCGTGGACGACGACGGAGATCGTGTCGCAGTACCCGGCCTGGGCCTCGTCGATCGCGTTGTCCACGAGCTCGGTGACCATGTGGTGAAGGCCCGAGATGTCGTCGGTGTTCCCGATGTACATCCCGGGCCGCTTGCGCACGGCCTCGAGCCCCTTGAGGAGCTTGATCGAGCTCGTGCCGTAGTCCTCGGCGCCCGCGTGCGTGGGCTGAAGCGGAGGAAACGTCTCGGCCACGGCCGGGCCCTCGCGGCGCTTGCTCACCTCGGGCCCCCCGCCGCCGCGCGGTTTTCGGGGCTCCGCCCGGCCCCCAGGATTCCCTCGCGGGCGAGCCTCCCCGCGGCCATCCGGTAGATCGACCCGGCGGGGAGCGGCAGGCCGCGCACGGCCTCGGGCCGGGCCGACGTCAGACACACCTGGCCCTCCTCCGGCAGCGCCTCGGCAAACGCGCCGAGAGCACGCGGGTCCCATTCGGAATCGAAGTCGTCGAACCCGAGGAGCGGAGCCCGCCTTTCGCCGCTCGCGAGCAGGGACATCTCCGCGAGCGTCCACGCGAGCAGAAAAGTCCGCGTCTCGCCCGAGGATGCCCGGCTCGCCACGCTCACGCCGTCGGAGAGGAGCACGACGTCGTCCCGATGCGGTCCGACGAGACACCGCCGGGCGCGCCGCTCTTCGCTCTTCCGTCCGCGCAGGAGAGCTTCGAGGGCGCCCCCCAGCTCTCGCGCGTCGCCGCTCGCCGGCAGGTCGCTCACGAGCTCGAGCGAGATGTTGCGAAACGGGGACCCGAGGTCGTCCGCGTGGCGGGCGATTTCCCGTTCGAGGCTCGCGCGGGCCTCGCGGCGCGCGACCGCCACGAGCCCGCCCGCCTCTACGAGCGCGGTCTCGTAGACGGCGAGCTCGTCCGCGTCGAACCGCGCGCCGAGCGAGAGCAGCCGCGTCTTGGCCGCGCGGGCACGTTCGTACGCCAGCAGCGCGCGCGCATGCTCGGGCCTCAGGGCGAGAGCGGCCCGGTCCAGCGCCCGGCGGCGCTCCGCCGGGGGCCCCGAAAGGCGCGACAGGTCGCGCGCCGTCAGGAACACCGCCGGGAGGCTGCGGGCCGCGGTCAGCCGCGTGACGCGCTTGCCGTCCCGGTATTGTTCGCGCGCACCGCTTGCGTGGACGAACCCGAGCGTCGTGACGTTCCTCGGGTCGCCGCCCTCGTCCCTCAGCCGGACCGAGACGACGGTCCGGGCGGCGAGGTGCTGCCGCGTCTCGGCCAGGTTGTGCGTCCGGAACGAGGGCCGGCCCGAGACGAGCGCGAGCGCCTCGAGGAGGTTCGTCTTGCCCTGCCCGTTGTCCCCGACGATGAGGTTCACGCGCGGGTGCAGCTCCACCCGGCCGTTTGCCAGGTTCCGGAACCCCTCGGTAGAGAGAGAAAGAATCTCCACGCGGCCGACTACATCCTCATCGGCATCACGACATAGAGATAGCTTCGGATGCCCCCCAGGGGTTCCGCGGGGCGGCCCTGGCACTGCGCCTGCTCGTCTTTCACGAAGAGGTGAACATCCTTCGTTTCGGCCGCTTCGAGAAATTGTTCGAGGTAGCGCGCGTTGAGGCGGAGCGTGACCGGAGCGTGGTCGTATGCGATGGCGATTTCCTGGGACCCGTCGCCCACTTCCTGGCTTTCCGACGAGACGACGAGGACGTCCTTCTGAAAGGCGATGCTCACCGCCTTCATCCGGTCACCCGACAGGAGGGCGATCCTCCGGACGGCCCCCAGAAGCTCCTCGCGGGGCACGACCGCTTTCTTGTCGTTCTCCTTGCTGATGACCTTCTCGTAGTCCGGGAAGCGCCGCTCGTCGAGCTTCGAAAAAAGCCTCCGGCTGCCCACCGAGAAGCCGAGGTGGTTCGTGCCGCGCACGATCGTGACGGGTGCGTCGTCGCCGGCGTCGAGCTTTCCGAGCTCGTCAAGAATCTTCTTGGAGACAAGGACCGGCTCGAAACCGGTTTCGGCCTGCGCGCCGTCAACTTCCACTAGCGCCAGCCGGTGGCCGTCCGTGGCGACCATCTCGACGCTTCCTCCCTTCGTCTTGAGAAGCGCGCCCTGGAGCTGAAGCCTCATCTCCTCGGTGGAGACGGCGAACCGCACCTTGTCGACCATCCGGCGCAGGGCGCCGAAAGAGAGCGTGAGAGTGGGACCTCCCGCGGGCTCGGGCCGGGTCGGATAATCCCCGGCGGGAAGACCGTTCAGGCGGATTCTGAGTTTCGGCTCCTTGCACTCGAGAGAAACGTGGTTGTTCTCGAGCACCTTGAGCTTCACGTCTGCGTTCGGCGGCAGCTCGCGCACGACGTCGTACAGGCGCCGCGCGGGCGCCGTGACCGAGCCGGTGCTCTTCAACGCCACCGGGGTGATCTCAGACACGAGCGTCGTATCGAGGTCCGTTGCCGTTAGCGTGAGCGTCTCGCCCTTGGCCTCGAGCAGGACGTTCGTGAGAATTTGATGCGTCGTCCGCTTCTCGACGACTCCCTGAATCAGACTCAGTTCGCGGGCCAGGATCGAGGCCGGAAGTGTCAGCTCCACGACGTCTCCTTAGATCTTGAATCCTATCATTTACAGGTTCTCGAAAGTAGTAGAAGACGTAGGCAGGTCCAAAAAGTGCATTGTTTAACTAAATGGTGTAATTTCAATCAGTTAAAAGGCCATTTCTCTGTGAATCTCTCGCAGTTCATTTGTGTAAAGAAGGTTCTCCAAAACGGCCCTCCGGGACTTTTACGTCGCCGCCGGGCGCCGCGACCTCGGGGAGAGGAAAAAGAGGTGGAAATCTCAGCGAAACTGCGCCAGAAAACCGGCAAGAAGGCGGTCCAACTCGGGATCTTCCTCTCGCAGGGCCGCGATCTTCCGGATGGAGTGAAGCGCCGTCGTGTGGTGTTTGTCGGAGAACAGGCGACCGATCTCAGGCAGGGAGAGCCCGGTCGTTTCCTTGAGGACATACATCGCCACCTGCCGCGCAAAGACGATGGGTCCACGCTTCGTGCGCGCACGGAGCTCGGCAGGCTTGAGGCCATAGTGCGCGCCGACGAGCTTCAGGATGTCGGCGGGCGTCGTCGCGTGTTCTTCCGTGCGAAAGACGTCCCGCAGCGCTTCCCGACCGAGATCGAGAGAGATCGCCTCGCCCTTCAGGGAGGCGAACGCGACGACACGGTTGAAGTACCCCTCCAGCTCGCGAATCGACGACTTGATCTTGCCGGCGAGGAAGAAGGCGACGTCGTCCTCGAGGACGACCTGGCTCGCCTCGGCCTTCTGGCGGAGGATCGCGACCTTCGTCTCGAAGTCGGGAAGCTGAATGTCCACGATGAGGCCGCCCTCGAACCGGCTCTTCAGGCGGTCCGTCAGGCCGGGAATCTCGCGCGGCGGAACATCGGAGGAAAAGACGATCTGGTTGCCTTCGTCGTACAGCGCGTTGAACGTGTGAAAGAGCTCGTTCTCCGAGGCCTCTTTCCCGACGACGAACTGCACGTCGTCGAGCAGGAGGATGTCGGCGGCCCGGAAGCGCTGCCGCAGGCTCTCCATCTTGTTGAACCGTACGCCGAGCACGACCTCGTTCACGAAGTTCTCGGAGGTCAGGTAGATCACCTTTTCGCCGGGTCGGCGCGAGAGGCGGCGGTGCCCGATGGCCTGCATGAGGTGCGTCTTGCCGAGCCCCGTTCCGCCGCAGATGAAAAGAGGGTTGTATTGCCGCGACGTCTGGTCCGCCACGCGCAGGGCGGCGGCGTGGGCGAGACGGTTGGACTCGCCCGTCACGAAGTGCTCGAACGTGTACGCGGGATTCAGGCCGCCAGCCCGGCGACGGGGCTCCGTGGGAACCTTCTGCGGGTTGACCGCGGACCGATACTCCCCGTCCGCGCCAAAGCGGATTTCCCGGTTGCCGGCGCCCGCGAGGCGGGCGGCCTCGGCGATCTGCCGGGCATATGCCTCTGGGATGTAATCCACGAAGAGGGGGGTGCGCACCTGAACGAAGATGGTCTCGGCCGACTCGGACTTCTGCCGCGAGTCCCGGAACCACGAGTCGAACTCGCGCTCGTCCACGCGCGTTTTCAGGTGCTCCAGGATCTTGGCCCAGGTCGTCTGCTTTTCCACAGGATCTCCACCGCTGTGCAAAACCGGGTTCGCGGGGGACGGGAATGGTATCAGCGCCCTTCCGGGCGGGAAAGGGCCCTGCGGTTGACAGGATCGACAGAAGCCCGGAGAATGCCCCTCCCCGTCGGAGGGCCCGCGCACCATGGCCAAGAGCAAACGCACGTTCCAGCCCAACAACCGCCACCGGAACAGGACTCATGGGTTCCTGGTCCGGATGAGGACGAAGGCGGGCGCGGCCGTTCTCGCCCGCCGGCGGGCGAAAGGGCGCAAGCGCCTTTCCGCCTGAGCGGAGGCGGCACCCGGGAATCCGCGGCTCGTCTCGACGAAGAGGCGGACGCGGCGTCCGGCCGGAGCCATGCAGGCACGGGCCAACACCGCCTCCCGCCATCCGAGGGGCGAAGCTTTCCCGCGGGCGTGCCGCGTCGGGGCGCGCCGGGATTTCCGCGCAGCGTATGAGCACGGCGCCAAACATCACGGCCGCCTCGTCGTCGTCTTTGCGAGGCCCCGGGCCGAGGGCGGGCTCCGGCTCGGCCTCACGGCGACGCGCAAAGCGGGCGGAGCGGTGGTTCGAAACCGCGCCCGCCGCCGCGTGCGCGAGATCTTCCGACGCTGGGCCGCGACCGCGCCCGAGATCAGCGTGGACCTCATCGTGAACATCTCGGAGCAGGCGACCCGCTCTCCCTTCGCGGCCCTCTCTTCGGAGGTGACCGCGCTTCTCACGCGCGCCGCGGCGGACGTGGCGAAATGAATACGCTTTCGATCGCGCCCGCCCGCGCCCTCGCGGGGATTCTTGGCGCCTACAAACGCTTCGTGTCGCCCCTGCTCCCGCCGGCGTGCCGGTTTACCCCCACGTGCTCGGAGTACGCGCGCGAGGCGGTCGCGCGCCACGGCGTTTGGCGGGGCCTCGCGTTGGGGGCGCGGCGACTCGCCCGCTGCCACCCGTTCCACGCGGGCGGCCCCGACCCGGTTCCCTGAATCAGAGGAGATCCCTTGGAAACGAAGCGTCTCGTTCTCGCTTTCGCGCTCTCGGCCGCCGTCCTCATCGGCTGGACGGTTCTGTTCCCGCCGCCGAAGCCGTCCGCGCCCGCCGCGCGGCCAGCAGCGACCGCGCCCGCGGCGGCGCCGAGCGCGACGACGGCCGCCCCGGCGACGCAGACCTCTGTGCCCGCGCCGGTGGCCCAAGCGGCCCGCGAGAGAGTGGTTCCGGTGTCCGCGGGCGCTGAGGAGCTGGTCGAGGTGCGCAGCCCGCTGTACACGGCGCGCCTTTCGAACGAAGGGGGAGCCCTGAAGTCGTTCGTCCTGACGCATCACCGGGACGGCGCCGGAAAAGCGCTCGACCTCGTGCGGCAGGGGCCGCCGTTTCCGGGCGCGACGCTCACGCTCGATCCGGCGGATTCCTTCCTGGCGCGGGCCCAGAAGGCGCACTTCGCCGTGGAGCGCGAGACCGGGAACGGCGTGACCTCGGTGCGCTTCCGATACCGCGAGGCGAGCGGAGAAGGGCTCGTCCGCACCTACGTCTTCCGGGATTCGTACGTCGTCGCCGTGAAGGCCGAGCGCGAAGGCGCGCCCGGCGCCGCGGTCGGGCTCGTCCTCGGGCCTGGAATCGGCAATCCGTCCCAGGAGGAGCTCGCGAGCCGCTACACGAAGCCGGGGGCGACCGTCACGCTCTCCGCGTCGGCCTCGGTCGACCGAAAGGCCAAGGACGCTCTCAAGGAGCCCCTGCCCAAGGGAGCGGGCCTCGTCGCCGCGGGCATCGAAGATAATTACTTCCTCGCCGCTTTTCTCCCGTCGGGGACCGCGGCCGTGACCCTGCGGCCCGTGACTCTCGCGGCGCCTCTTTCGGCGCCCGTCTCGGCCGACGGCAAGCCCGCGACGGCCGAGGCCGAGAGCGAAGTCGTCCTGTCGGCGCCGAACGCCGTGGCGACGGATGTCTTTCTCGGCCCGAAGGAGCTCGACGTCCTCGAGAAGACGCGCCCCGGCATGGACCGCCTCATCGACTACGGGTGGTACGCGATCGTCGTGAAGCCGCTTCTCTGGGGCCTCAAGGCTATCCAGAAAGTCGTCGGAAACTGGGGCGTCGCGATCCTCGTCATCACGGTGATCATCAAGATTCTCCTCTACCCGCTCACGCACAAGCAGCTCGTCTCGATGAAGAAGATGAGCGTGCTGCAGCCGAAGGTGGAGACGATTCGCGCGAAGTGGTCGGGAAAGGTCAAGCAGGACCCGCAGGCGCGCACGAGGATGAACGAGGAGATGATGGCCCTCTACAAGCTGGAAGGCGTCAACCCCGCCGGCGGGTGCCTGCCGCTCCTCCTGCAGATGCCGATCCTCATCGCGTTCTACAACCTGCTCGCGCACTCGATCGAGCTGCGCCACGCGCCGTTCATGCTGTGGATCACGGACCTCTCG
>Ga0208080_1000023_pt1 | contig 68659 bp, 63 predicted proteins | sample NGESurdeep092012_3_FD_184476 | JGI IMG/M metagenome (GOLD analysis project Ga0208080, IMG submission 184476) | Arctic peat soil microbial communities from Barrow, Alaska - NGEE Surface sample 210-3 deep-092012 (SPAdes) | ecosystem: Environmental > Terrestrial > Soil > Wetlands > Peat ...
AGCTGGAGGCCTGAAATGGGGCCAACAGTGATGCGCGACCTCATTCACGACGACAAATCGATCTCGCTGAGCCATTGAGTCGAAGACAAAAACACTTCGCCTTCCTTGAGAACTACCGCGACCGTTGTAATCCACCATCGTGAGCGTTCACCTACTAACAGTGGGCCGCCCGGGTCTCGATCCCGGCACCTTGGGATTAAAAGAAACTTTCAATCGGTTGTCGTGTGTCGGTCTCGTCTCGCATGTCGTTTGTTTTCAAAGAATCGTGTTGTCCTGTGTCGATCTGGTCTCGTGGTGTTGCAGAAATATGAGGCCTAAAATGAGGCCTGTCCCGGGTAGTGGTTTGTCACTAGATCCTCGAATACTCACGGCCGAGTTGGATGTAATTTGGTCTCCCGCGAATCCGTCGTGATTCAAAGAGCAGGCAGTTATCGTCGTTGCTCAAGTCGGAGAACGAACCCCGGTCGCTCGGTCAACCTAAAGAGGAGATCGAGCCGTGGGCCGAGCACTGAAACGACGATCCGGAACTGTTCCTTTGGAAGAAACCCGCCCCCGAGATGTCTAAAAATCGGCGATTCATTTATTCGAAGGGCCGTGGGCGGCGCTGGAATGGTGTGGTCATCCGACCTCCGAGTCCTCGGCACATCGGTGATCGCCAGTGCTCGCCGGCAGCAGCAACGCTACGGTCCTCCCACGTCGACGGCCAGCGCCCGAAGGGCTTGCATTCCAGTGGAGTCGATGTCGGACGTACCGCCAGCAACGAGAGCTATTGCGCGCACCGAGTCATTAGCGAGGTTGTCGACTCGTTCGCGTAGATATTCGGCGTTGCCGTACCACAGCGGTGCGTAGACGAGAAGGACGAGCACACCAGGAACTCGTTCGAGACCCGAAGAAGACGGCACGAGTAATACAAGCGGTGATTGCGTGCCTGGACGATGACTCCGTTCAAATTATTTCACCCGAGAGAACGTCGTGAGTCCGTTCCAAATGCATGCGTTCGGCCTGGTCGTTATGTCCCGGATCGCCGACGTCGAACGGCTTGGCACGTCGCTATTCGACCAAGAACCGATTCGAGCGATTCGATGTTCTTTGAAAGAGATCCGCGGGGTCGGCGCATCTGTCAAGGTGGTCGTATGCACATCTTGGTCGTCAACGCGGGTTCAAGCAGTTTGAAACTCCGGGTTCTCGGCGACGATGACGCGGTGCTCGCTGCCAAAGATCTCCCGAGGCTGAGCCCCGAGGATCTCGGTTCGGCGCTTAGCGCCTTCCTTGACGAAGCTCCTCCAATCGACGCCGCTGGTCATAGGGTCGTCCACGGTGGCTTACGGTTCACCGAGCCGATCGTGCTTAACGAAGGGGTCGATGAGGCACTTGAGGCGTTGGCTGACCTCGCGCCACTACACAACCCGCCAAGCTTGGCCGCGATATACGAACTGCGTACGCTGAGGCGAGACCTAACCCAGGTTGCCTGCTTCGATACTTCGTTCCACCTCGGCATGCCGGCGAAGGCAGCCACGTACGCGGTGCCTCGGATATGGCGAGAAGAGTGGGGCGTTCGCCGCTACGGTTTCCACGGGCTGAGCCACGCGTGGGCGAGCCGTCGAGCGGGCGAACTGATGGGGCGCCCACTCGATGAACTAAAATTGGTTACGGCCCACCTCGGCGCGGGCGCGTCGCTCGCGGCGGTCGGGTTTGGACGTTCGCTCGACACCACGATGGGTTTCACTCCGATGGAAGGTCTCGTGATGTCGACTCGTTCGGGTAGCGTCGACCCGGGTCTCGTTCTATGGGTGCAGCAGCGCCAGGGTCTCTCGGCCAGTGATGTTCAAGAGGTCCTCGAGACAGAGTCGGGACTGCTCGGGCTCTCGGGCACGTCCGGCGATCTCCGCCGCGTCATCGAGTCGGCGGGGGATGGGGACTTGGCGGCGAGCCTGGCCTACGAGGTCTACGTCTATCGCATCCAAGTTAACGTGGCCGCCATGTGTGCTGCCCTCGGAGGTATCGACGGCCTGGTTTTCACCGGTGGGGCGGGCCAAGCATCCGCCAGACTGCGCGCTGACGTGTGCGGGGGTCTGGCGTTCCTCGACGTGGGTGTCGTTGGTGCGACGAACGACACCCACGTCGAGGACGGCGCGGTGTCGGCTCCGGGGTCCGCTCCCGTCGTGCTTGTCGTCGAGGCCCGCGAGGACATCGAGATTGCTCGTCACGTACGACGACTGCTCGCCTAGCGCTCGTTGTTCCTCTGGCGGACTGTCGAGTGCTAATAAGCTTCTCGAAATGTCGAGGGCAGAAACGATTCGCAGAGCCAGACCTCGAGAGGGCCATGGTCGTTAGCTTGTCCGCCGGGCTCTTGGCACTGGGCGCGCCGCGCCCCAACCGTCTGCGCAATGCCCGAGAGCGGCGGCGTCCGTGCCAGCGATACCGCACAAGTTCGCTCGTCAGCGACTACTACGGGAAGCGCTGCATCGGGCTCTGGAACGTGACGGGAGATCTCGAAAACAATATTGTCGAGATAACCGAACGAAGGACAAAGGTGGACACCCCGTAATTGAGAGATGAGTTCCAGGGGCGCCGTGTTACGATGCGAAAGAGGACGTCCAGACCCCCGCTTCCCTACTCATCGCCAACTGGTCGGTGGACGTAGAAAGTAGGCGGTTCAATGGACAATGTCGCCGGACTGGTCGGGGACCCCCCGATGACCAAGACTCGGCGAAGTCTCTTTTGGCTGCAGCGATCGAAGTCGGCCGCGCTCGTCTGGAACGTCAAGCGTACCTGGCTCGGCGTCATGTGGCGCACGTCCAACTGGATAAGTGTTGACGGTCTCATCTTTGGGCACCATCAGCGCCGTGACGACGTGACATGCGCGTTTGAGTTCGACCGTCACGACGTGGTTGTTCCCGGGGCGATCCAAGAAAACGACGTTGTTCCGGTCTAGGACTGGGAGGACGACGTCAGTCTCGCTGGCGGCTTCCTCCGACCCCTCTAGCTCGCCGGCGTCAACGACGCGGACTCTGGGAGCGACTCAGGCGCTCGCTCCAGGGCTCCTTGAGAAGATGGACGCCTACTGGCGCGCCGCCAACTATCTATCGGTCGGTCAGATCTACCTTTACGACAACCCGTTGCTAAGGAAACCGCTCGAGCTCGCGCACGTTAAGCCGCTCGTCGTAAGCCACTGGGGCACGACGCCGGGTCAGAACTTCATCTACGTGCACCTAAATCGCGTGATCAAGAAGTACGACCTCGATATGTTCTATGTGGCGGGCCCTGGACACGGTGGCCCGGCCCTCGTCGCCAACACCTACCTCGAAGGCACCTACAGCGAGATCTATCCCGACGTCGGTCAAGACGAGGCCGGACTGAAGCGCCTCTTCACGCAGTTTTCCTTCCCCGGGGGAATCTCGAGCCATGTTGCGCCAACGACGCCGGGGTCCATCCACGAAGGCGGCGAACTCGGCTACTCGCTCAGTCATGCCGTCGGCGCGGCGTTGGACAACCCGGGTCTCATCGTCGCCTGCGTCATCGGTGACGGCGAAGCCGAGACTGGACCCTTGGCCACCGCGTGGCACTCGAACAAATTCCTCAATCCGGTGAGCGACGGCGCCGTGCTGCCAATTCTGCATCTGAACGGCTACAAGATCTCTAACCCGACCGTGCTCGCGCGCATTGAACCCGAAGAGCTCGACCAGTTTCTGAGGGGGTGCGGTTGGACGCCACACTACGTTGAGGGTGACGATCCCGCAACAATGCACGAGCTCATGGCTAGCGTGCTCGACGACACGATCGAGGACATCCGCGAGTTCCAAGTCGACGCACGCGTGAAGGGCGCGACGGTCCGGCCACGTTGGCCCATGATCGTGCTCCGCTCTCCAAAGGGCTGGACCGGGCCGAAGATCGTCGACGGCCTCAAGATCGAGGGTACCTTCCGCTCCCATCAGGTACCGATGCTCGTCGACGCCGAGCATCCCGATCATGTCGAACTCCTCGAAGCCTGGATGAAGAGTTACAAGCCAGAGGAGCTCTTCGACGAGGATGGCCGGCTCGTCGCCGAACTGGCGGAGCTCGCTCCGAAGGACGATCGGCGAATGGGTAAGAACCCCCACACAAACGGAGGCATTCTCCGCGAGCTCCGGATGCCGGACTTCTGTGATTACGCACTAGACGTGCCGTCGCCGGGAGCAGTGAACGCCCAAGATACGTTGGTCCTCAGCAACTTCCTTCGAGACGTCGTGTCCGCGAACCAAGAGCGTCGGCACTTTCGGGTGTTCGGTCCGGACGAGACACTCTCGAACCTGCTCGGCGCGGTGTTCGAGACCACCGACCGACAGTGGGAAGCGCGTACCGTCGACGGCGACGAGTTCTTGGCGCCACGGGGGCTGGTCCTTGACTCGATGCTCTCCGAGCACCAGTGCGAGGGGTGGTTGGAGGGCTATCTGCTCACTGGACGCCACGGCCTGTTCAACTGTTACGAGGCCTTCATCCACATCGTGGACTCGATGTTCAACCAGCACGCAAAGTGGCTGAAGGTCACCACGCAACTGCCGTGGCGACGTCCGATCGCTTCGCTGAACTATCTTCTCGCCTCCCACGTATGGCAGCAGGACCACAACGGCTTCACCCACCAGGACCCAGGCTTCCTCGATCACGTTGCCAACAAGAAGGCCGACATCGTCCGGATCTACCTGCCGCCGGACGCGAACTGCCTCCTATCGGTCACCGATCACTGTCTTCGCAGCCAGAACTTCGTGAACGTGATCGTCGCTGGAAAGCACTCGCTTCCCCAGTGGCTGACCATGGACGAAGCCGTCGTCCACTGCACCGAGGGAATCGGCATATGGGAGTGGGCGAGCAACGATCATGGCGCCGAGCCCGACGTCGTGCTGGCCTGCTGTGGCGACACGCCGACGCTCGAGATCCTTGCCGCCACGTCCATTCTTCATGAGTTCCTCCCCGAGCTAAAGGTACGCGTCGTCAACGTCGTCGATCTCATGAAGCTCGAACCGAGCACCGTGCACCCGCACGGATTGAGCGACGTCGATTACGACTCAATCTTCACCAAGGACAAGCACATCGTCTTCGGGTTCCACGGCTACCCCTCGCTCATCCACCGCCTAACGTACCGGCGAACGAACCAGAACCTGCACGTCCGGGGCTACAGGGAGGAAGGTTCGATCACGACACCCTTCGACCTGCGCGTTCAGAACGGTCTAGATCGTTTTCACCTCGTCCAGGAAGTGATTGATCGTCTCCCGCAACTTGGCGCAACTGGTGACTTTCTGAACCAGACGATGCGGGACAAGCTTGTCGAGCACAAGCGCTACGTCGACACCTTCGGGCAGGACATGCCGGAGATCCTGAATTGGAAATGGGCGAGCGTCACGTGAGCACGGCCCTAACTCGGAGTGACGTCATCGGGACCGCACGTGCGCTCGTGGCGGATGACGGAGATGAGCTCGAGATGGACCGGAGCGCGGTGACGTAACGTTGCTCCATTTTGCTTGACTCCTAAAGCATTGAGCCACCTCTCGCTCGCTAAAAGCGAAGGCCGACGGCGGGTGCAGTGTGAAGCAGGTCCCGAACCTATTTCGGGCGAACACGTGCCGAACATTTACAGGGCTCTCGTGGGCCGCCCGGGTCTCGATCCCGGCACCTTGGGATGGCGGCTTCAAACTGTTGCATGGTGTCGATCTGGTTGCGTGAGTCGTTTGTTTTCAAGGAATCGCGTTGTTCTGTGTCGGTCTGGTTTTGTGGCGTTGCGGAAATATGAGGCCTAAAATGGAGCTTGTTCGGACCTAGCGGCTCGCAATCTGCTCGGCGAGTTTCGAGATCGGATCGCTTGAGTTCCCGTCGGGCCTCCGACACCTCAGGCGTGATACCACCATGCAGTCCAACTTCGTCCAAGGTCACAATGATTGGCGGCGCGCCGACCTCGTGAAATCGCGCTTTACATTAAACAAGAGATTCGTGATTCGAGTGTCCGCAGTCATTGCGCGGCCGAGTCATGACAGCAGCGATGGAATGCAGTAATCATCGTTCCGTCACCAGATCGCCGGCGACTTGAAGTTTCGAGAGCGCGGTGGCAGTCGTCACTTTCGATGGCGTCGTCGCGACTGTCACGCCGGTTCGGCGCCAGGGGTTGAAGGGCACCGAGCTTCGAGTCGGTTGTGGCGACCCGAGGCTCCGACGGACCTAGGATTCGCACGACGTCCAAGACGTGGAGGAATGATGTCAGTTGTTCTAGTTGTCAAGGCCAACGTGGCGAGTTATGACCACTGGCGTAACACTTACGACGAAGCAGCAGCCTTTCGCCGTGAGAACGGCGTACTTCACGACGAGATCTACTGCTCGCCCGAAGACATGACGTTCATACTGATCATGCAGACCTTCGACTCCGTGGAGACGGCACAATCCTTCGTCTCGAATCCGAAACTCGCAGAGACCATGAAGGCGGCGGGCGTCATCGGCGCGCCACACCTGACGATCACCCAATCGATCTAGGGAGTCCCCCTCCGACATGGACGACCTAGCCGATGTCACCGGATCGCGTGGCATTAGTGCGGCGGTATGGTCGATGTCGATCGTTCTGATGATTTGGACGGTCCGGTTGCGGCTCCCGGTCACCACACGGTCGTGAATCAGTCCAGGTACTCCGAAGGCTTTGACAATTGTCAGGCGGCCTTATCTCTCGTTGGTCTGGTTCCGCAGTGTTGCAGAAATCGGAGGCTTAAAGTTAGGCCTGTAGCGGTGCGCGACGTCTTACAGAACCAAAGTTGGGGTGGTGTGCGAAACGGGCACTAATTCGAAAATCTTCGACTTTCCTTCTATGGCGCCGCGACCGTTGGGACCCACGAGCGTGAACGTTCAATCTTTCTAAGTGGGCCGCCCGGGTCTCGATCCCGTCACCTTGGGATTAAAAGAAGCTTGCAAACGGTTGCGTGGTGTCGGTCTCGTTGCGCATGTCTTTTGTTTTCAAGAAAACGCGTTGTCTCATGTCGGTCTCGTCTCGTGGTGTTGCAGAAATATGAGGCCTAAAATGAGGCCTATCCGGACCTAGAAGTTCGTAATCTGCTCGGCGAGTTTCAAGATCGGATTCCTACGGTTCGCGTGCGGGTTCGCTTCGGGTCTCCGACACCAACGATCTCCGAGTGAGTCATTTCGCAAAGAATGCAACGTCGTTTAATTTGCCAACCGGTTAGATGCAGTTCGGCGACGCAGCTGATAGCGGGCCAGACAATTCCGCGAAGATCAACCTTCGGCAACGGGCTTGTCGAACAGCAGGATCTCATCCTCGTCGGGAGGTTGAAAAATCTTTGCCCACGTTTCAAAGTGTGTCCGTGTCATTGGCGAAGCTGTCCACTCGCCAGACGCATTGCGACGTTCAGCTCGCTCGATTAACTCCTCCAAGGGTGCATCGAGGTAATGCAGTTCGACTCCCACCCCCAAGGCTCGCGCACCGAGTCGTTTCTCATCCCGTTCAATTCGCGCCCAGTGGCCCCACTCCAAAATCACGCTCTGACCCTGGTCGAGGAGATCCTGGGAAAGAACCCACAGCTGATGTTCGATCCGCACTCGAAATTTTTCATCCCACACATCGGCGCCCAGTTGAGCCACCCACCCGTCCTTATCCAACCTGACGGCGGGGATTTCAAGTGCGAGCTGACGAGCTAGTGTCGACTTGCCCGAGGCTGGAAGCCCACAGATCAACACGAGCCGCGTCGATGACTTCTCCATGCACAACTTCTAACACGAGTCGCCTCATGCCCGCGGTTTAACCCAAGCGCCAGTGCAAGGTTGCATTCCTGTCACGTCGGGTCTCCGACGGCAACAATCTCCGAACTAGCCTCGATGATGGGAAGGATAACTTTCATGGCCAATTGGACTTGGAATTTGCGATCTCGAGATGGAGGAATGAATGGTCTTGAGTTTTCGCGAGCCACAACCGCTTCTGGGTTCACTAGAGCATTGATTCACGCCGCACCCACTCAACTTTCGGTTGAAGTTATAGATGATTTAGGAATCATGGTCGCTCGTGGGGATGACCTCGATCGCATTGGCGACTACATACCGATGACGATGCTGGCCATTGACGGTACCGAAATTTGTCGAAAAGAAGTATGGCCCGACGACACTATGTACGGACTGCCCGTGTTGTTGGCCGGTGGAGAAGTGGGCATACTTCGTGCGTGGCATCATTCCGAGGATCACCGTTGGTGGAAATGGTCGCTTGAGTTGGCTAACCACACAGGGCGACCGGCTGACTGGGCCGCGCCTGGCCAAGTTATTCAAAGATGACACTTCGCCACTCTTGAAGTCGTAGGAAATTCCGCATCGCTGCATAGACGTTGCCTGTCGACGCTCATTGGACAACGCTGGCGCAGTGTCGGCACTTTTTTGCTGCCAATGGCAGATCGTCAGACAAACAGAATGAGCACGCCTTTGTTGGAACTGGAACGTCAGGCGGCCCAAAGACTGTCGTTCCCTTCCGAGCCATATAGGCACGGTAGGGGACTACGAGTGCGAAATAAATTACGCTCATGAAAATGATGAAGTACACGATCGCGGAGATAAAGGCGCCGAGGTCGACGCGTTGACCGTTTACTGTCCACCCGAGGCCGGCGGACCGACCACCAGTGCCCCCGGTCGCGTTCACCAGGGGCGTGATGATCGAATCGGTAAACGACTTGATGAGGGTACTGAACGACAGTGCCACAACGAGTCCCACCGAAACGACGATCAGATCGCCCCGCATCAAGAAGTTCTTAAAGCCTTTGGTCATAGAAATCTTCTCCTCTCTTATCCGTCGAAGTTTCTCCGAAACGCACCACGACAAGCGACTCCTACACGAGGGGCCGATAGAGGGACCATAGCCCCGCGACAGAGTTGTCAGTTCTGTTCTAGAGTCTGTTGCCGTTGAAATCCATGGGGTTGCTTCGGCCTACTCTTTCGTTCTTTCGTTCTTTCGATCTCCGTTTATCATCGAACTTTCTCTTCTAAAAGGTTTTGGATTTCTCACAGTGGTAGAACGCTGGAATGGATGGTTCATTGAGAGACTCTGCGCATGCGTAAACGCTTGTCGGTGCGAACGCCATACCCGCAAGTCGGGTCACCGAGTCCATACTTGAGCGTATCGTGACGGTCCTCAAGATTCTGTTCGATACAAACGCCTTTTATGCGTGTGAGGACATCAGTGCGCAACGACAGCACGCGAATGCGCGGGCTGCCACAGAGTTGAAAGAACTCGCACTGCGCCACGGATCTGAACTTTTCCTCCACTCGGAAACCGAGAGTGATATTCGGGCGACCTCGAATGTGGCTCTACGCGAGGCGACACTGCTCAAGTGGCGGCAATGGAAACACCTGTCCGCGATTCGATCTCGAGCGGATTTGTTAGATCGTGCTGATTACAAAGAACCCCTCAGCCGCAATGACACCGTCGACTTCGCAATGCTCGCAGCTCTCGACAACAACGCGGTTGACCTACTCGTAACTGAAGACCGACAGCTTCGACGTCATGCGGAGGCCGCAGGGCTTGTTGCGCGAACATTTCCGATCCTTGGAGCTATCGAGTACCTGAAGAAACTCTTCGGCGAACCTGTTGCGCTCCCCACCGTTCATCGAAGAGTGGCGTACGAAATCAACGTCGAGGACCCTCTTTTCGAATCTCTCCGTGATGACTATCCCGAATTTGATGATTGGTGGTCCAAGGTGTCCAGCGAGCACCGCGAGTGTCGCACGATCGAGAACGAAACTGGAGGGATCGAAGCGTTGGCGGTCTTAAAGGAAGAAAATGACTTGGACTATGGGCTAAAGGGGCGAGTCCTAAAGATCTGCACCTTCAAGGTCTCTGCAGCTGCTGAAGGGGCGAAGCGCGGCGAACTCGTTCTGAAGGCGCTGTTCCATTATGCGAGTGAGATTGATTGCGACAGCATTTACGTCACTGTCTTCGACAATCATGTGGGATTGGTGCATCTGTTTCAAATGTTCGGTTTCGAGGGACTAGAGATCCGATCGAATCGGGACGAGCTCGTAATGGTGAAAGCTCGACGAATTCCGAAGGACGTATCGGGGTACACTCCGCTTGGATTTAATCGCCTTTTCGGGCCATCTGCCGTGCTCGTTGAGCGAGCTTTCGTGGTCCCGATTCAACCAAAATGGCATGACATTCTTATTCCAGAGGCTCGCGGGCAAGCTCGCTTTTTCGGCGAAGACCCTTCCGGCAACGCGATTCTCAAGGCGTATCTTTCACGCTCTTCGATCACTCAACTCGCTCCCGGCGATCTTCTCATCTTCTACCGATCACACGACACCATGGCAGCAACCGTAATTGGAGTTGTCGAAGATACGTTCCGATCGCGCGATCCCGTGGAGATACGCCGCTTCGTTGGGCCGCGAACCGTCTATTCAGACAATGAAATCAAGGCGATGTGCGACATGGGAAGCGTCCTGGCGATTCTTTTTCGGCAGGATCGCTGTTTGAGCCGTGTCTGGCGGCTTTCGTTGTTAAAGGAGAATCATGTGGTTAATGCGGCGCCCCAAGCAATTCAGCAAGTTTCCAACGAGGAGGGACTCTCATGGCTTCGCGATCAACTCAACGCTCCGCGCTGATGTCCATTCGGCCGCAGTTCGCAAACGCCATTTTAGACGGCTCCAAAACAGTGGAGTTTAGAAAGAGGGTAATTGCAAACGACGTGCGACGCGTCGTTATGTACACGACGTCGCCGGTTCAAGCCGTGGTCGGGGAGTTCACCATCGCTTCCCAAGTCGTTGCTTCACCGAAGGCGCTCTGGCGGCGCTTCTCGAGAGTGGCGGGAATTGACCGTGCTGCATTTTTTAAATACTTTGACGGATCAACGGATGCCGTTGGTATCGTCATTGACTCGGTTGTTGAGTATAAGACGCCACGTTCACTCGACGACGTCGAACCAGGTGCGCGACCTCCACAAAGCTTCATGTATATAACCGCAGCGTGAAGCCGGTCGATTTCGCGCAGTAGAACGACGACCTCGGGGAAAGAAATGAGAGGCTTAAAATGAGGCCTGCTCGCCGTAAGCAGGGGATAATGTTTTGGGTTATGGGCACGAATATGCTTCAAAACTCCTGGTGGGCCGCCCGGGTCTCGATCCCGGCACCTTGGGATTAAAAGAAACTTGCGAACTGTTGTTGTGTGTCGGTTTCGTTGTGCATGTCTTTTGTTTTCAAGGAATCGTGTTGTTCTGTGTCGGTCTCGTCTCGTGGTGTTGCAGAAATATGAGGCCTAAAATGAGGCCTGTGAAGGCCCAGTAGTCCTCAAGATGTCCGGCCATCTTCAGCTTCAGATTGCTGCGGTTCGTGTACGGGTTCGCGTCGGGCCCCGAGTCAAATAATACGCCAGTAAGTGCAGACTGATACTTCCTAAGTGGCCCACTACACTCGCATTGAATCGTCTTCCGACGCTTCAAGGAGGAGGGAACCATGCTCGGTGACAAGACAGAACACTTCCAGGGAAAAGGCACGGACCTCGGTAAGCTCCAAGCCCATATCGAGAAGTACCTCACTGACGATGGCTTCAAAGTCCAGTCGTCGGCCGCAAGCGACAAAGGAACCGTAATTCAAGCAAAGAAGGAAGGCTTTCTGCGCGACGTCGTTGACGCCGACCGCGCCTTCACGATTACGATTACTGGCGATCCGGCTGACTTCACAGTGCGATTTGGCGTTGGCAAATGGCTCCAACACCTCGGCGTTGCCGCCATCGAAACGTTCCTCGTCTCTGACCTTTTCTTGGTGGTCGACATCGCTGACTCGGCGTGGAGCCTTGAGGTCGAGGACAAGATTATCGTCGATCTGAAGAAATTTGTTGGGTGAGCAGCGTTAGCAATTTGAAGTGAACGACTTGCAGGTCAAGCAAAGAGCGGCGGGATTTCTACCGCTCTTTTCTGATCCCAAACGCCGTGCGGCTTCAGGGGCTTTCGAAAGCACTCCGCTGCGCCAAGTTCACTCCCAAATGACCATTAAGCCGTGTCGGCCTTCAATGCAGGGTTGCAGACCTGGCGCGTCGGGTCTCCGACACGAGTGTGCGGGAAGGCTCCCGCAGTCCGCGACCAATTCAATACCGACAGGGGCCGAGCATCCCCGACAGGGTTGACTGGTCCGTCCAGCATTGACGGTGCGGATCTGAATGCCTAGTCGTCCTCGGTCGCCATGGCGGCGGTCCTGCCGGTCGTCAGTGCGTCCGTCAGATCGAGTTCGATCTCGTCGCCGTGCACTATGCCGTTGGCGTCGCCGGCGACCTCGAGCTCGCTCAGCAACTCCTCGCCGCCAGCTTCTGCTACCTCGTCTCCCTGGATGTCTTCATCCACGTCGATCTCCCTCGTCGGGATCGTGGCGTTGAACCCCGTCGCCAGGTCCTCGGCGCCGACCGACTCCTGGACGAACTCGTCCTCGTCGATCAGCACCGCATCCAAGGAGGTCTCATCCTCTTCTTCCTCGCTGATCTCCTCGAAGATCTCATCTTCCAGTTCCAGTTCTTGTTCGTCCTTGCCCATGACTCCTCCTTTCGTATTCTCGACAGTCCCGGATATGGGCCACGTGCACGCACCGTCGCACGATTCGAGAGGGACGGCCTCCCCATAACTCTGGGCCCGCGTCTGATACCTATCAAGCCATGCCTAGTTCAAGCCGCCGATGCAAGGTGGCATCTCAGTTGCGTCGGGCCTCCGCCACCGGTCAAGACCAAGCTCGAGAACCAAGTCTCGATTACCTACTGTTGCTGCTGATTACGGTGGCGTCAGATCCAGGGAAGTAGAGGTCTTGCCGCTCGCTGTCGTCCCACTGGACGATGTAGGGCGGTACCCCATCTTTATGGTCAATCTTGAGAATGACGCAACGACGATCAGGCTGCCCCATCCGATGCCCCCGAACCAAGATTCGATCACCGACTTTTGCGAACATGACGCCTCCAATCCACGAACTCATCACCCTTTTGTATATGTCGTCATCTGCGCGTGCGCTAGGGACGAAAGTCCCGGCTTGGAACAATGGTTAAGCCTGGACCGGGTTAAGCCAGTGGATGGTGGCGGATCTGTTACGTCGGGTCTTCGGCGCCAATCAGTTGTTCGTTCTGAGTAGTCGCCGGTCTTTGGTCCCGTCAGGCGAGATGACTCTGTGAAATAGGTGGGTTCCAGATTTCTCTAGTGCCAGGTCTAGGTGAAGTGGGTAACGTGACGATTGAACGGTTGAGCAATTGACTGAACCGGGCCATCTTGAAAGAGTTGGGTGATAATGGGCATTCAATCTGCGATGCAAGCGCGGGCTCCTCTCAAGAACCGTAAAACGCGGATACCCACTGACCACATCCGAGTTCTCGGAATGAATGAGGGTTTCAAAGGAGAGCCCGTATGACATCGTCGGGTGTTGTCATCTTGGTTGTCGTTGTTGTGATTGTCTTCTTAGCCGTGACCCTGCACGTGGTCCACCAGTACGAGAAGGGAGTGGTATTCCACTTCGGAAAGGTCGTTGGGGAGAAGGAACCGGGTCTTGTCTTCATCGTGCCGATCATCAACGTAATTCGTAAGGTTTCGTTTCGCATTGTGACGATGCCGATACAGTCCCAGGGGATTATTACGCGCGACAACGTGAGTGTTGACGTTTCGGCCGTTTCGTATTATCGCGTCGTCGATGCAACGAAGTCGGTCATTGCCATCGAGAATGTCCAAGAGGCAATCAATCAAATCGCACAAACAACGCTCCGCAAAGTCGTCGGTCAACACACTCTCGATGAGATGCTCGCCGAAACTGATCGCATAAACGTCGATATTAGAGAGATTCTTGATATCCAGACCGCTGACTGGGGTGTGCTCGTGACGCTGGTCGAACTGAAAGACATCCAATTGCCAGACAGCATGAAACGAGCAATGGCGCGCCAAGCGGAAGCCGAAAGAGAGAAGCGGGCCAAGATCATCGCTGCCGAAGGAGAATCGCTTGCGGCTACCGCGCTGGGGGAAGCATCGGACATCATGATGGAGCACCCGCTCGCTCTCCAGTTGCGCAACCTGCAGACTCTGATCGAGATAGGTGTCGACAAGAACACGACGGTAATGTTCCCCGGACCGCTGATGAGCACCATTCAAGAGATGGGGGCCTTTCTTACTCGAGAAACAAGTGCAATCGAAAAGTTGGCGAAACCCGTTGCCGGCGAGAGTCCATCGAAGAATGTGGGACCGGGCGAGGTTGAGCTTTAAATCTGAAAGACCTCGCGTGGCTGGCTTCAATCGAGGTTGGTCGACAATCAGATTCTGAAGAGACTGAATCGGCCTGGAATTCCCAGAGGCTCATCTTGGAAGAGAGGATGGAGTAGCTGAGAAGGGGCAGGATGGACAAACGAGGGCTGTTGAAGTTTTGGTCTCATCTCGTCACTCGGGGAATTGGAGGGTTGTGAAAATGTGAGGCATGAAATGAGGCCTATCGCGCTACGCATCGTCGATCGCGACGATCAATGGATCATGTTGCGCAATCGAGTCCAAATCAAGATACTTCGATTTCGTTCAGAAGTACGGCGACCGTTGGTATCCACGAGCGTGAACGTTCAGACTTATACAGTGGGCCTTATACAGTGGGCCGCCCGGGTCTCGATCCCGGCACCTTGGGATTAAAAGAAACCTTGAGATTGTTGTTGTGTGTCGGTCTCGTTGCGCATGTCTTTTGTTTTCAAGGAATCGTGTTGTTTTGTGTCGGTCTCGTCTCGTGGTGTTGGGGAAATATGAGGCCTAAAATGTGGCCTGTTCCGATCTAGAAGTTCGAAATCTTCTCGGCGAGTTTCAAGATTGGATTGCCATGATTCGCGTGCGGGTTCGCGTCGGGCCACCGACACTGGGTCAGCTTTATCAGGCGGCGTTCTGTCATCAATGAATTTAAGGGACACCTATGGCATTCGCGTGCATTTTGTTGTTCTGAACATTTCGAGTCCGAACCTCCAAGTTGAACGCGAGCATGTATTCGACATCGTCTCCAAAAGTCCCCTGAGAATCGATTCAGCGGTTACGAGACCTGTTGCAGAAATGTCTGCATCGAGGATTAGTCCGTTTCAAGTATTGGCTGACGATCGCTGATGTTTTGGCGTGACATTAAAGAGTAGGTAGGGGGTCAGTTGATACGCTCAGCAGGAAGATCGTGAGCAAAGGATGAAGAACGTGAATGACACCGTCCTCTATGAAGTTCGCAATGGGATAGCCACCATTACGTTGAATCGTCCGACGAAGCTGAATTCGATGACAGCTGAGCTTCTGAATGGCGTATCTGCGTCCCTGGAAAAAGCAGCGAGTGATGATGACGTAAAGGTCGTTGTACTCACAGGGGCGGGAAGGGCATTTAGTGTCGGAGGCGATTTGGGCGGAATGGCAGAGGGGAGACCCGGCGGTCTTTCGACGGAAGGATCCACCGAAATACATATACGAAGGTTGCGACAATCCATGTCCACGTCGCAGTTGCTGCACGAAATGCCGAAGCCAACAATCGCTGCAATAAATGGTGCTTGCGCTGGCGCGGGATTGGCTTGGGCGTGTGCGGCCGACCTACGCTACTGCGCTCAAAGCGCAGTCTTTAACACCGCGTTCGTTACTGCAGGACTCTCTGGTGATTTTGGGGGAACGTGGACGCTTCCAAGAATCGTTGGAGTTGCGAAGGCTCGGGAGCTCTACTTCCTTGCTCAGAAATTTGATGCACAAGAAGCTGAACGGATTGGCCTCGTCACCCGTCGGTTTCCAGACGCCAATCTCATGGAAGAAGTCGGTGAAGTGGCCAAACGCATGGCCGAGTTCGCCCCTCTTACTCTCGAGGCCGTCAAAGCGAACCTGAATGACGCGATCGGCCTCAGTCTGGGTGAGTTGATGGATAGGGAAGCAGAACGCCATGTCCGGCTCAGTGTTACTGACGATGCGAGGGAAGCGGCGAAAGCATATTTGGAAAAGCGCCCTCCAGTGTTTCACGGTCGCTGAAACGACTTGCCTTTGAATCTTTGTTACTGACGCTTCGAGTGGATTGGCAGCCCTCGAGCTTCAAGTTCCAACAGTTCTTTCGCGAGATGGCGCAAGACCAACGGTCCACCATCGACACAATCACGCAGGTCCATCGCTGCGATCCCAAATTCCTTTGGAAGCAGAGATCGCACAGGAAAACAAATGGCCACCTTTCGGAACCACTTCCTTAAAATTACGAATCTCTTTCCTCAATCATGAGAACAACGCGACGCGGTGGTCAAGGAACGCATTTGACGTCCGAGCAGGACTCTGGGCGCGTTGACGCGGTTAAAGAAGTTGGTGGAGGCGTTGCACTCATCCCCTGCATCGAAGACGTAAAGAAGACGCGAGTTACCCGCTGTACTCGGCGGTTGCCGAGGGGCGGTAAGAAACGATACTTCAGCTGGCTTGGTTCGAGATGATGAAGTTGGGTGATCAAGAACTGCTCGTGCCGGTCTTGTTGGTAGCGTCGCGTCGTGAGGTGCACTTTGAATCGAAGTCCGCCATTTGGCCCAGTTAGACTTCGCGCATGTTGGTAGACGGGTGGATTAATTTCGATCGACGTCATTTGAGTGATCATGCGCACACCCTCGAATTGGATGGCTACGACGGCGCCTGGGCGCCCGAAGCCGGACACGATCCACTCTTGATCTTGACGGGGGCAGCAAGCTCGACCACGCGTCTTGAACTTGGTACAGGAATCGTTGTCGCCTTCGGTCGAAGTCCGCTCATCACGGCAACGATGGCCAATGATGTTCAGATCCTGTCGCAAGGGCGCCTACTGCTCGGGCTCGGTTCTCAAATCAAGCCCCACATCGAAAAGCGATACTCGATGCCCTGGTCTCGACCCGCGGCGCGTATGCGCGAGTACGTCCTTGCGGTCAAGGCAATTTGGTCCTCGTGGAACGAGGGCGCGCGTATGAACTTTCGTGGCGAGTTTTACCGGCACACGCTTATGACGCCGTTTTTCAGTCCGTCGCCCCACGAATACGGACCCCCCAAGATTTTCTTGGCCGCCGTCGGAGAAATGATGACTGAAGTTGCTGGAGAAGTTGCCGACGGACTCCTCGTGCACCCTTTTACTACCGAGCGCTACTTGCGTGAAGTGACGTTGCCCGCCCTAGAACGAGGATTCGCGAAGGGTAATCGAGATCGCTCAACGTTTCAGATCTCCTTTTCTGGAATGGTGGTGCCCGGTGACACCGACGCTGAGGGGAGGCTGGCAAGCATAGGCGTGCGAAAGCAACTCGCCTTCTACGGATCAACGCCCGCGTACCGCGCAGTGCTTGATCTGCACGGTTGGGGTGATCTTCAACCAAAACTGAATGAACTCTCGAGATCGGGCGGGTGGGACGAAATGGCTGAACTTATCGATGATGACGTTCTCGACGCATTCAGTGTGGTGGCGCCCGTCAACCAAGTCGCCTCTCGAGTGCAGCAGCGATTTGGCGATACGGTTGATCGTTTCTCTGTTTACTCTTCCGAAGACATCGATGAGGAGTGTGCACGCGAGATTCTGGCGGGTTTCCGCAGCGCCTGAGGGACGTGGTGGCCCGGAATTCCTAGCGCTTCGATGCGTAGTAATATCTTGTGAGAAAACCGATCATCACGTATCAATCGTCACTACGACGTGAGGAGACCTCCGTCGACCGGCAGACAAATGCCCGTGATGAATGACGAGGCGTCACTCGCGAGAAAGATCGCGGCGGCCGCGCATTCGCCCACTCGACCTAGGCGACCCAGTGGAACTCGACGCTCCACAATTGTTTGCAGGTAGTCCGAGTCCATGACGTCGGTCATTTCAGAGGGAAAGTAGCCCGGCGCGAGTGCGTTCACTCGTATGCCCTTGCGGGCGCCCCACTGTTGTGCCAAATCGCGCGTCAATCCTAGGAGAGCCGCCTTACTCGAGGAGTACGCCGCTTGAGGCAGACCTGCTGACGTGAGAGCAAGAACACTGCTGATGTTGATGATGCTCGATCCAGGCGCCATGTACTTCGCGGAGGCCTGCGCCATCCAGTAGGTACCCATGAGATTCGTTTCAATGACTTCACGGAATGCTTCAGGACTTTCGCGACTCGCGGGCACGGCGGCGCCTAGGCCCGCGGAGTTGATGAGTACGTCCAGCCTTTCGAACTGGCTCATCGTGGCCTTGGCTAGAGCGCGGCACTGCTCGGGATCCGTGACGTCAGTTCGCACCGCGATCGCGTCACCTCCCGATGCTTCTATCCGACTGCGCACTTCTTCGAGGCGATCGTCCCGTCGCCCGGCGACGACGACGCGCGCTCCCGCCTCCGCAAGGGCCACGGCGAAGGCCACACCCAGGCCCGACGACGCACCCGTCACGATCGCAACCTTGCCATCAAGGCGGAACTTGTCCATCTCGTGTACCTCGCTTTCTCTTACTTCAACGATTCGTTCTGGACTCACGTAGTGCGACCCGCCACCACGGTTCCACTAGCGATGAGTTCGTCGATAGTTGATCCGTCCAGCCCCAGTTCATTGAGAATCTCTTTCGAATCGTCACCAAGTCCCGGTGCCGGAACCAACTCTGCGCTCGACATAGAGGTGAACTGGGGAATGGCCCGCGGTTGGCGAATCGGTCCGATGAGTGGATGGTCATACTCAATCAGCGTTTCGTTGGCGATGATCTGAGGATGCACGATCATCTCGTCGAGTGTGAGTACTTGAGCGCAAGGTACGTCGTTGTCCGACAATCGTCTCACTACTTCCTCGCTGGTGAGCGTTCCGATGACCGCGCGCGCGGCGCTAAGTATTTCGCCCGGTGTCATGGACGATGCTGACGGAGTGGTTCCGAGTTCCTCGTACGTCACGCCTTTCATATCCAAAGCTGTGATCAAACCATCCCACTGCGTTTGCTTTATCACGATCAGCGATACGAAACCGTCCGCCGTCGGCGTCAGACGAAACGTCAGCGCGACAGCAGGCCGCCGTAGTTCGGGCTTCAACGCCGTGCGGTTCATCATGGCGTCGGGCCACATAAGCGAGACGGCAACGTCCAACATGCTTATTTCAAGGTTGGTGCCCCGGCCGGTGCCGAAACGTTCGATGAGCGCCGCGCAGACACTTTGGGCCAAAACGTAACCGGTGGACTTGTCAATGACACCGTGACGAACCATGTGGGGATCGTCACGCGCGTTCGCGCGCTGAAAATCGGCCATACCCGATAGGGCTTGAATGACGTGGTCGTAGACCGGTCGCTCGGCGTAGGGACCGGTCGTACCAAAACCCACGATCGAGGCGTGGATGAGACGGGGTCGTCCTGTGGTCACGCTGGCGACGTCAAGGCCGAGGCGACGGGCGGCGGAAGGTCGAAAGCTATGGACGACGACGTCGGCCGAATCGAAGAGTGACGCCAGCACTGGACGGCTCTCGGGCCGGTGCAAGTCGATCGAGAGTGAGCGTTTTGATCGATTGAGGTTAGCAAAATATGACGCCATGGCGTGGCTGCCAGATCCTGAGTGTCGGATCACGTCACCCGACGGCGACTCTACTTTGATCACGTCCGCACCCTGATCCCCAAGGATCATCGTCCCGAAGGGTCCCGCCATGTTTTCGGTGAAGTCGACGACGCGAATACCGCGCAGAGGCCCTCGACTCGACGTGTCGCCAGGACGAGACGTCGAGGGACTTGGACGTTGGTCGGTGAAGTCGCTCACAACGTTCCGGCCATGGTCGTGGACGTGGGCCTAGCGATCATGTGTTTCCTTTTTCATCCATGAACCCCCTTTTTGCCAATCCCAACCGGCGTCATTGACTTCAACTTGGTCTCGAAGCAGGTTGCTCGCGATCGAGTGTTCAGTAACGTTGTCGGCGATCTTCTACGACAACAACCTATCCGGACAAGCTAGAGTAAGAGTTCGTTTAGCGCGTCGGTTTGTTCACGTTCGTTTGGGGAGGGTTCGTTTGACTGGTCCTCTCAATGGCCTGCGAGTTGTCGAGTTCGCGGGTCTTGGCCCGTGTCCCTTTGCTGCAATGGTGCTCGCCGATCACGGTGCGGACGTCCTACGAATCGATCGCGTCACGGCCGTCGAATTCACCATCGCCAGCGACCCGACCTTTGACCTCATGCAGCGCGGCAAGCGTTCCGTTGGTATCGATCTGAAACAGCCCGACGGCATTCAGCTTGCGGTGGACCTCGTGGAGAGAGCCGACGTGGTGCTCGAGGGCTTTCGCCCGGGCGTTATGGAACACCTAGGACTCGGTCCCGACGACTGTCGAAAGAAGAACGAACATCTTATCTACGGTCGCATGACGGGATGGGGCCAGAGTGGACCTCTCGCTTTGCGCGCGGGACACGATATTGACTACGTAGCGCTTTCGGGCGCGCTGAGCGCCATTGGGCGCAAAGGCGAACGGCCCGCAGTGCCGCTGAATCTCGTGGGTGACTTTGGCGGGGGCGGACTATTACTGGCCTTTGGCGTAATGGCGGCGCTGTACTCGGCGCGCGAAAGCGGCCAGGGTCAAGTGATTGACGCTGCCATGGTTGACGGGGCAGCACTCTTGACAACCATGTTTTACGGCCTTAGAGCCCAAGGATCGTGGTTGGACGAGCGCGGGACCAATTTTCTCGATACCGGCGCGCCGTTCTACGACGTCTACGCCTGTGCCGACGGCGAAATGATCGCGGTCGGCGCACTCGAGGCGCAGTTCTATCGTGCGCTGTTGGGCGTACTCGGCTTCGACGAAAGGGACCTGCCCGACCAGATGGATCGTGACCACTGGCCCGCAACCAAGAGTCTCTTCGCCACACGGTTTGCCCAAAAGAACCGTGATGAATGGCTCAACGCGGCAGGCGACGTCGACGCGTGTCTAGCGCCAGTTTTGTCAATGGACGAAGCTTCTCGCCATCCTCACACGCAAGAACGCGGAAGTTTCGTAGAGATTGCTGGCGTTTCTCAGCCCGCACCAGCGCCGCGTTTTTCCGACACGCCTAGCGGTACACCGACTCCTCCGTCGCCGACTGGTGGCGGCGGGCGGGCGGCGCTGCTTGAGTGGGGCGTTTCCGTGGTCGCTATTGAACGCCTAACGTCGAAGAAAGTCTTGGTTGCCACGTGAATGATCCTGATCGCCCTGTACTTTTAGTTCACGGTTTTGGCTCATCGGCACTCTCATCGTGGCAGCGTTTCGGCTGGATTGACGCTTTCGAACAACGTGGTCGCCGGGTTGTGGCGCCGGATCTTCCGGGCCACGGTCTTTCGGAAAAGCCGACCGCTCCCGAGGACTACGGCATAATCGAGGACGAAGTGTACGCCCTCGCGAAGTCGTTACGACCGCTTGACGCGGTGGGCTTCAGTCTTGGGGCACGCTTGTTGATTTCGGTCGAAGCCGAACATCCCGGAACCTTTGATCGTCTCGTCATCGGCGGAATAGGCTCGAACGTCTTTAGTTTCCGTTCGCCCGAACAACTTGCGTCGGCCATTGAAAACCGGGATCATGAGCGCGCGCCCGATAGCCCCATGGCAGCAGCATTCGTGGTGGGTGCGTATCGTTCGTCCAACAGCCCCGAGGCGCTCGCCGCTTTCTTGCGGCGTCCGCTTCGCCGACGCATTCGCGCGGAAGATCTCGACGCCGTGAAATGTCCCGTGTTGGTAGTGGTGGGGGAGTCCGACACCATGGTGCACCCCGTGGAGGTACTCACCGATTACTTCTCTCACGTGCGCGTGGTGACGGTGCCGCTGGCCGATCATCTCGACACCATGCGCAGCCCCGTCTTTTTAGAAGCGTCACTCGAGTTTCTCTCGGCGAACTAGACGTGACCATGGAGCGGCAATAAAGCCAGTTTGGACTTGCCCCACCAATCTTGTACGGATAAGTTGGTGGTCAGAGACAGCCCGACACTCTCCATTCAATCGTGTCGACCGGGAAGGAGAATGTCTTCATGGACGTCACGATGACTGAATCAGAAGAGCTGCTGCGACAGACCGTTCGACATCTGGGAGCTGATCTCACCGTTGGTTCCGTGGGCGAGTTCGATGACTACGACGAAGCTCGCGGGTGGAAATCCCTCGCCGAGACCGGACTATTGGGCCTTCGACTTCCTGAGTCGGCGGGCGGTGGCGCGGGTTCGACATTCGATGAGGCCATCACGGTCGAAGCGCTCGCGTATAACTCGCTTCCAGTTCCCTATCTCGGTGGCGCGGCCTTCGTCGGGGCGCTCTTGCTCGCCGCGAACGCGCCCGACGAAACGTTGGCCCGTTTGGCGAGCGGTGAATTGCGATGTTCGGTTGGATTAACCAACGACCTTTCTTCACTGTGGGGTCTTTCGCCGTCTACGGGAGCCCCCATTGCTTTTGACAGCGCCGGGTCGAACGCGGCGATCATCTTTGACACCAGCGACGGGTACCGACTGCGCGCCGTGGCACTCGCCAGCGAGGTGAAAAGTTTCGACTTGACGCGCAAAAATCACGAGGTCGATCCTTCCAAGGGCGTCGACATTGGGCCACTCGGAAGCGAGATTGCGCCCGAGGTCCTCGTGGGCGTGATGGCGCGACTCCTCACTCTCGTTTCGGCCGACCTCGTGGGCGTGATGGACGCCGGTCTCGCGACAGCCGTCGAGTACGCCGCCACGCGCGAACAGTTTGGCGTGCCGATTGCTACCTTCCAGGCTATTCAGCACCTTTGCGCGGCACAGTTGGTTTCGCTGGAGGGTGGACGTTCGCTCACGGAGTACGCGGCCTGGGCGGTGGATCAAAGTGACGCCAACGAGGCAATACTTGCGGCGCGCGCGGCCAAGGCGTACTGCTCTCGCGCAGGACGCGTCGTCACCGAAGCCGTCGTGCAAGTGCACGGCGGCATGGGATTTACCTGGGACTGCATGGCGCACGTGTTCTTAAAGCGAGCGCTCACCGACGCCAAAATTCTTGGTGACGCGGCGTCGCAGATACAGGAAATAGCAGTGTTACGTAGTGGGAGAATCTAGTGGACTTCAACGACGGACCCGACGAAGCCCGCTTTCGCGGCGAACTACGTGACTGGTTGCGCGAGAACAGCCCGTCTCACGACGCCGACGGTGACCACGGCGAAAAGGGCAACGTCGCAAACCTCGAGTGGCACCGCCGCCTCTACGCGGGTGGATGGCTGGGGCTGAGTTGGCCTAAGGAATATGGCGGTAAGGGTCTCACACCGATCTACGACGCGATCGTGAACGAAGAAGTGGGTGCCTCGGGAGCGTCAGCGCCGTCGGTAGGTTACCTCGGACGAGCGATTCTTCACTTCGGCAGTGATGAGCAAAAGAGTGAGTACCTTCCGTCGATGCTGCGCGGCGACGTGCAGTGGTGCCAGGGATTCTCAGAGCCAGGTGCGGGTTCAGACTTGGCGTCACTTCGTACGCGCGCCGAGAAGCGTGACGACATCTATGTTGTCAATGGTCAGAAGGTATGGACGAGTAGAGCCCAATGGGCTGACTGGTGCTTGTTGCTCTGTCGCACGAACCCCGAACTCCCAAAGCACAAGGGAATCTCGTGTCTCGTCTTTGAGATGGATCGTCCGGGTATCACGGTGCACCCGTTGAAACAGACCTGGGGAACGGCCGAGTTCAACGAGGTCTTCTTCGATAATCTCGAAGTTCCCGTATCACGACGCATCGGTGAAGAGGGCGACGGTTGGCCGCTCGCCACTACGGTGCTGGCCCACGAACGCGGGCCGGCCGACATTGGATTCATTTCGCACTTCCAGCACCAGCTCCAAGAGTTTGAGGCGTTGTTACAGCGACTTCCTCATGATCAACGCGCGGAGTTTGCGCCGCGCGTTGCCCAGGCCTACGTGAGCATCGCTGCGTGTCGTCTTCACGTGTTGAAGAGTCTCTCGCTTCGAGCGAAGGGTGTTGCGCCGGGTGCGGACACCTCAATTGACAAGTTACTTATGACGCGCGTCGAGCAAGAGTTGGGGGCACTCTCATTGGACGTTGCTGGTTCCGCGCCGCTTCTTGGAACTGATCCCGAGACGGTCTATCGCTACCTGCGTTCGCGCGCGGCGAGCATCTACGGCGGTACGGAGCAGATTCAGCACTCCATCGTCGCGCAACGAATTCTTGGAATGCAGCGCGCATAACAAGTATCAAAGGGGGGAATTGTGGCTACTGAGCTTCGATTGGAGAGAGACGGTGCGGTGCTCATCGCGACGATTGATCGCGAAGACAAGATGAACGCGCTCGGCACGCAGCTTCACGAAGATCTCGAAGAGGCGTGGGCGAGCGTAAAGGCTGACCCGTCGATTCGAGCGATCGTCCTGACGGCCGTGGGCGAGCGATCGTTCTGTACGGGCATGGATCTAAGAGAGTTGGTCGCGCGCGGCGAACATCGCCAGTCTCCGGAGAACGTACATGACGCTCTGAAAATCACGCCGTTGAACTGTGGCGTATGGCTGCCCACAGTGGTCGCCATCAACGGAGTGTGCGCGGCGGCGGGACTGCACTTCGTAGCCGACGCCGACGTCGTCATCGGATCGACGAAGGCGTGGTTTGTCGACACGCACGTCTCTGTTGGCCAGGTCAGTGCGATTGAGCCGATCACGCTGGTGCCGCGTATTGGACTTGGGAACGCGCTTCGACTCGCGTTGCTCGGTCGGGCCGGGCGCGTCGACGTGGAAGAGGCGCTTCGTATCTCGCTGATTGACGAAATCGTCGAACCCGATCAACTTCGTTCGCGCGCCATCGAACTCGCCCAAGCAATGGCGGCGGGTTCACCCGCCGCGGCGGAGGCGTCGAAGCGCGCTATTCGCGGTGCACTCGAGCGACCGATGTCTGAAGCCATGCAGTACGGATGGGAAGTGTTGCGAGCACATCGCGAACACCCAGACTGCTCCGAAGGTCCACTCGCCTTCTCCGAGAAGCGGACGCCGCAGTGGGCATGAGTGACGTCATCGTCGAGAACGCTGACTCCAATGGCGTTGCGGTGGTTACCCTCTCACGGGCCGCGACGGGCAATTCCCTCAATCCCGTCGTGGCAAGTGAGATAGCTGACGCGATCACGTTGGTAGGAGCCACTGCTCGTTGTGTCATTTTGCGCTCTGAAGGACGAGTTTTTTGTGCTGGAGCCGATTTGGCCTTTCTCGACACTTTGATTGGCAAGACCAAAGAAGAGGTCGCGAGTTCGATCTACGGCAATTTTCAACGAATGATTCGCTCTATCGTCGACTGCCCTGTGCCGGTGATCGCGAGCCTCCAAGGTGGCGCCGCCGGAGCGGGGTGCGATCTTGCGTTGGCCTGCGATTTCATTGTCGCGAGTGAATCCGGCTGGCTCGAAGAGTCATGGATCAACATCGGTGCGACGTCGGCACTCGCGGGAGCTTTCCATCTCATCCAGAGTGTTGGGTCGCAACGAACACTCGATCTTTTGCTCTCCGGGCGGCGTCTGAGCGCGACCGAGGCACTCGCCCTTGGGGTCGTGATTGATGTCGTCGCGCCAGAGAGTCTCGACGACGCGACGCGCACGAGGGCAGTCTCCATTGGTTCCCGTGACCCCGAGGCCGTTCGCGCGATGAAGCATCTGGTTCGAAGTGCCAAGCGCGAGGGATTCGAGAGGGCCCTAGAAAACGGGCTCGAACTTCAAGGGACGCTGCTCTCGCGACCGGAGTTCGCCGTTGAAATTCAAGCGCTACGTTCGAGACTGACCGCGAAGACCCACGTCGCAATGCCTAGGTCATGAGCATCATTCAAGGAGTACAATCGTGTCAACATGTCCAGACAGGCGCAGTTTGTCTTCGACTAGGTCGCAGAAAGAGCTACAGGAGCCAACCCAATGACTGAAGTCCCGGAAGAAGTTCAGAGCGCGGACGTGAAGGAAATGTCTGAACGCGTTGAGGCATTTCTACGTGAGAATCTGCCCCGCGAGTGGGTGGACGCTATCGATAACGACGATCAGGTCTCGCTAACTGCAGCGCGCGAACTTCTCGACCTGGAGACCTGGTGGGTCAATCTCGCTAACGCTGGTTTCGTCACGCCGGGATGGCCCGTGGAATACGGCGGTCTCGCGGCACGCGGCGAGGTGGCGGGAGCTGTTTCGAAGAAGCTCAGTGAGTTCAAGGTGCCGCGCTTCACCAATCCCATCGGCGTCAACCTCGCAGGCCCCGCGATTCTGCGATGGGGCACCCCCGAGCAGAAGGAACGTCTGCTGCGTCCGATCGCGCGTCACCAAGAGATCTGGTGCCAGATGTTTTCTGAACCTGGTTCCGGTTCGGACCTCGCGGGACTTTCGACACGCGCTGTTCGTGACGGTGATCTCTGGATCGTGAACGGACAAAAGGTATGGACGAGTTACGCGCACATAGCGACCTGGGGATTGCTCCTTGCGCGCACCGACCCCGACGCGCCAAAACACCAGGGCATCACCGCCTTCGTTATGCCAGTGAATCAGCCTGGCATCGAAGTTCGTCCTCTCCATCACATCACGGGTGACGCGGAGTTCAACGAAGTCTTCTACAACAACGCCGAAGTCTCTGATGAGTGGCGCGTTGGCGAAGTGAACGAGGGTTGGCGCGTCGCAATATCGGTGTTGATGAACGAGCGAACGTCGGGATCCGGCGGCGGTTCAGCGCTTCCGGGCACGGTGACTGGACGATCAGTGGCGTCGCTCATTCGACACCACGCTCCCGTTACTGACGAAACGCTTCGCCAGCGCCTGGCTGAGGCCTATATCGAAGACAAGATCGTTCAGATCACGAACCAACGCACGTCCGCACGTCGTAAAGCTGGACAGGGTCCGGGTTCTGAGGGCTCGATTATGAAGTTGTATCACTCCGAACATACCCAACGACTTCACGACTTGGCGTCGGACCTGGAAGGACTTTACGGTCAAGCGTGGCCCGAAGACGACCGATGGTTGAAGAACACCGCCTGGTCGTTTCTTCGCGTTCGCAGTAAGACGATCGCCGGTGGAACGAGTGAAGTGCAGCGCAACATCATTGGCGAGAGAATCCTCGGCTTACCTAAAGAGCAGGACTTGTCGCGCACGCTGGCTTGGAAAGACGTACCTCGCTCATGAGCACGCAACACGACGAAACCAAGGCGGTCAAGGCGCGTCGCCCCAAGCGCGAGATTAACGAAGAGACCGTCGAGATATTGCGTCATCGTATTGGCATTGCGACGCGCCATAATCAGCGATCGCACAATGAAGTTTGCTCGGTCGACTCGTTTCGTCACTACGCGTTGGGCATCGGCGACGACAACCCGTTTTACTGCGATCCGCGCTACGCCCAAAGCACTCTCTGGTCCGAGCCGATCGCGCCGCCGATGTACCCGATCTCGGCCGGAATCGCGCGTCGCGTGTCGTGGAGCGAAGATGAGAAGGCCGCGATGAGCGGCGGTGATCCATTGGCCGGTATTGGTCAGTACATGTGCGGCGAGCGGTGGCTGTTTCTACGTCCCGTTCGAGAAGGCAACACGCTCCAGCGCGAGCAGTCCCTGCACGCCGTCGAACTGAAGCAAAGTAACTTTGGCGGCGGCGTTGGCGCTCTTCTCTCGCATCAGGTGTCGTGGGTCGACGAAGGCGACGACCAGAAGATTTCGCCGTACGCGCTGCGTTTTCTCGACTTTTGGCACGCGGACCGCGAACACTCAGCCAAGTCGGGCAAGTACCGCGATGTAGAGAGAACAATTTACACCGACGACGACCTCGCCAAAATTGACGCAGGCTACGCGAACGAAAGGGTACGCGGTAGCGAGCCTCGTCTGTTCAGTGGGGTATCAGTGGATGACGCCCTCGACCCCATCGTCAAGGGACCGCTGTGTGTGGCGGACGTCATGAGCTATCACGTGGCGATCGGCTGGGGTGGCTTTGGTGGGGGCGCGAACAAGATTGCCTACAAAGCTCGTCAGCGAATCCCCAAGTTCTACATCAAGAATGAACTTGGCTTCTGGGACAGCGCGCAACGATGTCACTGGGAAGACGCGTGGGCCCAGAGTATGGGTCAACCCGCGGCGTATGACTACGGCGCGATGCGCACCAACTGGATGGTTCATCTCATTACCAACTGGATGGGCGACAACGCATGGCTGTGGAAGTTGACCGCCTCGATTCAGAAGTTCAATTACATCGGCGATACGCAGTGGATGTCGGGCGTCGTGACCAGCCTGGACGAAAAAGTTGGCGCGGTGGAGATTGCGCTCAAGGGCACGAATCAACGCGGCGACGTGACTTGTACCGGAACCGCCGTCGTCATTTTGCCCAAGGATGAGCGTCGCGTGGTCATTCCTTACTATGACCCCGCGGACGTACCCGAGGCCGTCGCCCCGTGAGCACGAATCCGGCGGGATCGACGAAGAGCGACGGGTTTCTTCGCGGCTTGAACGTGTTGGAAATTGGTGACGGACTAGCGGGAGCCGGCGCGACGGCGATACTCTCGATGCTCGGAGCGAACGTCACAACGGTGGTTGACCCTCGTACGTCATTTCGTCGCGCTCGGCCGTCACTCAAGAACGTTGATGGAGTAGAGACAAGTCTCGTGTCGTTGCTTCTCGATAATGGAAAAACACGCCTCGAGTCGCTGCCGACGTCCCAAGCCGATCTCAGCGCACTGATCTCGAGCGCCCCGGTCAACGCCGTAGGAGCGACCTACGACTTGGTCGTGGTGGATCGTGTCGCCGGCGCACCTCACAACCTCGGGTCGTTGCTCAGTGCCGCGCAGTACGTGGCGTGGGTCGAGTCCGTCAACACCCGAGCGTGGCTGAGCATCTCTGCGTTCGGTCTTTCGGGACCACGGGCCGATGACGTTGCGACGGAACTTACTTTGGACGCCGCGTCGATTGTGCTTAGTGCCGTTCGCGACCCCGCAACCGGTCAACCCCTCAAACTTGCCGGCAATCAAGCGCTCCTCTCCGCGGCGCAGGCGGCAGCACTCGCGTCCTGTCAGGCCGTTGATCTCGCCCGTGACGGTGCGCCCGTTCATCTTGACCTCTCCGCGCAGGAGTCGTCTCTTTCGATGGGTCCGATGCTTGCCTTCGCGCAGCAACTCCTCAACTGCGGGACTTCCATGGGCGCCAAGCGATATGGCGCGCCGGCTAGTTTTTATCATTGCACTGACGGACTGATTCGAATCTCGGCCATGGAGGATCACCAGTGGGAGGGTGTGGTGCGCGCGATGGGTTCACCGTCGTGGGCTGAGAAATTCACTGAGACGAAGTCACGCATCGAGTTTCCTGAGGAGATCGACGAAGGCATCGCCAAATGGTCGATCAACTTATCCAAGGCCGACGCCGAGGCGAAACTTCAAGCCGAGGGTGTGCCCGCGACGTCGATGAATACGCCCGCGGAAATCATTTCGTCGCCGCAACTCGCGTTCCGCGGTGCGCTGAAAACGATTGAACTTGACAATGGTGTCACGGTGCAAGCCGTCGGTCGTCCATTTCCCGACAAGCCGGGCGCGACGACGAATCCTCGGGCTGCGCGGCGACGTAGATTGCGAGGCTTACGGGTACTTGAGGCGAGTCACGTACTCGCGGTGCCGCTCGCGGGCGCGCTGCTCGGGGCGCTGGGAGCGAAGGTCACCAAGCTCGAAGATGTTGACCGCATTGACATGTACCGACGACGCGGACCTTACATCGACGCTGAGAGTGGGATCAATCGTGCCGCGTACTTCACGATGGTCAATCATTCCAAGGCCAGTTTGGCGGTAGATCTCAATGGTGATACGAGTGCCCTCGAAACGTTGGCAGACCAGTCAGACGTCTTCATTGAGAACGTAGGAGCGCGTCGCCTCGAACGCTTTGGCATCGGCGACGCGTACGACGGTAACCGGCCCGACCAGTTGGCTGTGAGTTCGTCGGGCTTTGGCAACGAAGGCCCTCACGCGCACTTTCGTGCCTACGCTTACAATCTCCAAACGTCGTGTGGGCTGGGGTACTTGACCCGCAACGAGGCCGGAGAGCCGGCTGAGATTGATCTCGCGTGGGCGGACTTGCTCAGCGGTTACGCGTTAGCCACGATCGTGGCTGCCTGGGCTGTGGGCCCCGAAGGCAACGGCGGACGCGTCATTGACTTTGCCATGGCCGAACTGATTGACGCTCGGTTCAACGAGTATTTGGCCGCCTCCTCCTTGGATCCCGCGAGTGACGACACCGTGGATCGAGCCAACGCTGTGTCACCCTTCGCGCCAAACGGCGTCTATCGGAGCAGTGACGGTTGGATCGCACTTTCCGTCGACAGCGACGAAACGTTCCTCGAACTCGCCCATCTGCTCGGTTTTAACGAAGCCGTTCTCGGGCGTCTCAATTCTAAGGAACGTCGAGCCGCCTCGTTGTCAGAACTCGACGGACTTCTGTCGAACGCATTTCGCTCGGACACGAGCGACACATGGTTGAAGAAGTTGGACGCGGTTGGTGTACTTTCCGAGCGAGTCGTCACAGTGGACGATCTGGTCATTGACGCTCACCTCGCCGAACGTGGCTACTTCACCGAAGTGGAACACCCCGAATGGGGACGTCGACGCGTGCTCGGCATTCCGTGGCGACCGGTTGGCTCGAGCGCCATTCATCTCGGACATCCACCGTTGCTGGTGGTGCCGACGACCACGGAATCGGAAACGAAGTAGTGCGCGTGTTTCGTTTAAGGGAAGTTCACGCCGACGACACCGTCGACGCGTGCGATGAGATAGTGCAGAGAGGATAGATAGTGGAGATCACGTTTAGTGAAGAGCGCGAAGAGCTTCGTCGTTCGGTGCGTCGCTTTATGGAGGACAAGTCGCCAACGTCCGAGGTTCGCCGATTGATGGAGACGGCCGACGGGTACGATCCCGACGTTTGGCGTCTGATGGCGAACCAACTGGGTCTTCAAGGACTGGTAATCCCGGAACGTTTTGGCGGAAGCGGCTACGGATTTGAAGAGCTCGCGATTGTCTTTGAAGAGATGGGCCGATCCCTGTTGTGCGCGCCCTTTTTCTCTACGGTCGCGCTGGCGACGTCGGCCCTGCTCGCGTCAAATGACGAGGCCGCCATGGCCAAATACTTGCCCGGCATCGCCTCGGGTGCCTCCTTCGCGACGCTCGCCTACAGCGAACCTTCGGGCGCCTGGGAAGTTGACAAGGTCACTACGCGCGCGGCGAAGAGCGCCGACGGATTCGTACTGAACGGCACGAAGTCCTTCGTCATTGACGGCGGCGTCGCCGATCTCTTGCTCGTCACTGCTGTCAGTGAGAACGGTCTCAGCCTTTTCGCGGTGAGTTCGTCAGCGCCGGGTGTCACGGTGAGCCCCTTGTCGACCATGGACCTCACCCGTAAACAGTCGCTGATTGAGTTCAACGACGGACCCGGTGAACTCGTGGGGGTAGAGGGTGGTGCCGGCAACTTCGTTGCCAAAGCGCTTCAGCTAGCGTCGACGGCTTTGGCCGCCGAACAAGTCGGCGGCGCCGAGCGCGTGCTCGAGCTCAGCGTCGAGTACGCGAAGGTCCGAATTCAGTACGGCCGACCAATCGGCAGTTACCAAGCAATAAAGCACAAGTGTTCGGACATGCTCGTCCTCGTAGAGACCGCCAGGTCCGCGTCGCTCTACGCGACGTGGGCGGCGGCGAACGACAGCGACGAGTTACCCGTCGCCTCGAGTCTCGCCAAGGCGTACTGCTCGGAGGCGTACCTAAAGTGTGCTGCAGAAAATATACAGATTCACGGGGGCATTGGTTTTACCTGGGAGCACGACGCGCATCTGTTTTTTAAGCGCGCGAAGTCGACCGAGATTCTTCTTGGCCTGCCCAGTTACCATCGCGAGCTCCTCGCTCGACTCGTAGGGATGTGAGAAACCAGTGGCCTCTTTTAACGCGTTGATAACTGACGAGGCGCTCAGTCGTGCACGGCTTCGTCTCGGGATTCCCGAACGGAGTCGCCGAATGCCATTCAACGAGTACGCCACGCTGGACACGATTCGCCATTACGCGAATGGGTTTGGCGACGGCAATCCCTTGTGGAGCGATCCTGAGTACGCGGCGACGTCGCCGTGGAGCGAGGTGGTCGCTCCTCCTATGTTTCCCATCTCGGCGGGCGTGCCCGAGCCCGTCACGTGGACCCGCGAACAGAGTGACGCCATGTCGGGTGGCGATCCACTGAAGGGCATCGGACAGTATCTGCGCGCCGAACGTTGGCACTTTGCGGGGCCGATTACCGTCGGCACCCGACTCACGCGACGGCGCGCGTTAGTGAAGGCAGAACTCACCGAGCCGAGTTCCTTTGCCGGTGGACACCGTGGCGCGGTGATGTGCTGGCGAATGGTGTACAGCGACGAGCGCGACCCTGAGCACCCTATTGCCGTGAACGAGAGAGAGTTCTTTTACACGGAGCGCGACACGGCGCCGTCCGCGCAGCGACGCAGCACGGTCGCGCACTACGACGCTGAGACACTGCAGGCGATTGACGATCTCTACGCGGCCGAAACGCGGCGTGGAAGGCTCACGAGAACGAAAGCGGACGTCAATGTCGGCGATGAGACTGGCACCATCGTTCGCGGTCCACTCACCATCACTGACGTCATGGCGCACCACGTGGGCACGGGACTCGGCGGTGCCTACGGCGTGGGCCCACTTCGTCTCGGGTATCTCAACCGTCAACACGTGCCCGGGTTTTACTCAATGAATGAGCAGGGCGTTCCGGACGTGGTACAGCGTTGCCACTGGGAGAACGCGTGGGCTAACGAGCTCGGCCATCCGTCGGCCTACGACTACGGGATGATGCGTATGACGTGGTTGTCGCATCTGGTCACTGACTGGATGGGTGACGGCGCTACGATGCTCTCATTCGAGGGATCGGCGAGAAAGTTCAACTACATCGGTGACACGCAGTGGATGTCGGGCACGGTCGAGAGCGTGACCGACGCGGTTCACGGCACGGTCGTTCGCTTGGTGCTCGTGGGAACGAATCAGGATGACGAAGTGACGTGTCGAGGAGCGGTTGAGGTGCTCCTTCCCGCGAGCGTCGAAGGTGGCGCGAAGGCCCCTCCCCTAAAGGAGTCGCTGTTCACCTTTGACCGCGACGCGCTCGATGCTACTGAGGAAGTTCTTTGATCGGCCAGACGACCTCCCTTTTTGAACTCGACGACGACCACCTCGCCTTTCAAGAGAGTTGCCGAGCCTTCGTAGAAAGGGTTCTCGTCTCTCGCCGTGACGAGGCCGAGCGCACGAGGACCTTTCCTCAAGAGCTCTGGGCAGAGTTCGCCAAAGCGGGCCTGCTGGGCCTTCGACACCCCGAAGAGCTGGGGGGTTCGGGCGGCACCAGCGTCGCGCTCGCGATCCTTTCTGAGGAACTCGCGACGGTGTCGGGAGGTCTCGCGATCACAGTGCTCGTCAGTTCGTACATGGCCGCCCCCCACCTGGCGCTCTTTGGCTCGCCAGCTCTCCAAGAGCGGTATCTTCGCCCGATCATCGCTGGTGAGATGGTGGCCGCGATCGCCGTCACTGAACCGGGCTCGGGATCGGACGTGGCGGGCATGCGCACGTCCGCCACGGAGACCGACGGTGGGTTTCTTATCAGCGGATCGAAGATGTTCATCACCAACGGCGGCATCGCCGACGTAATGATCGTCGGCGCTCGTACTTCAATGGACGATCGCCACGGTGGCATCACGATGTTCGCCGTCGACGCATCGAACGAAGGAATCACCGTCTCGGCGCCGCTCGTGAAACTGGGCTGGCGATCATCGGATACACGAGAACTCACCTTTGAAGGGTGCTTCGTTCCGGCCGATCACGTCGTGGGTACCATGGGACGGGGATTTCACCAGATCATGGCGGCTTTCCAAGGCGAACGTATCGTGCTCGCCGCGATGGGTGTCGGTCTCGCACGGTCCGCGCTCGATGAAGCCCTCGCCTGGGCGAAAGAGCGCCACGCCTTTGGTTCGCCGATAGGTTCGAATCAGGCGATAAGTCATCGCCTCAGTGAGATGGCGACCTCGGTCGCGACCGCTCGGCTGCTCACCTGGCAAGCCGCAGCACGACTCGATAGTGGTCACGCCGAGGCGACGACGAGCGTGGCAATGGCGAAGTTATACGGCGCGCGCGTGGCCAACGACGTGGCCGACGCCGCGCTGCAGATCTTTGGTGGGTACGGCTTCATGGACGAGACACCAGTGGCGCTGCACTTCCGTGACGCACGGATCCTTCGCATCGGTGGAGGCACTGACGAGATTCAGATGGAGATTCTGGCTCGACAAATGGGACTCTGATGGCGTTTGACGCGAACGAAGCCATTAAGACGGCCTTCGCTGGCGGCGATCGAAGTCACCTTGGAACGAAGTTGCCCGTGCGAGAGCGCTTGCAGTTGCTGTGTGATCCCCGGTCGTTCGTGGAAGATGGCTTGCTGGCGCGTGCGCTCGAAGATCGTCTTCCCGCCGACGGTGTCATCACCGGTACGGGAAAGATAAGTGGACGAAGTGTGGCGATTATTGCGCACGATCCCACGGTCAAGGCCGGGTCGTGGGGCGGCCCGACCGTCGAAAAGCAGATTCGACTGCTTGAACGCGCCGACCTCGACTTGCTGCCCGTCATCTACCTCGTCGACTCGGCAGGTGGACGTCTCACCGAACAGCTCGATTTTTTCCCTGGTCGACGCGGCGCGGCACGAATCTTCGACCTTCAGGTGCGACTATCGGGGCGTGTGCCGCAACTGTGCTGCCTCTTTGGCCCTTCAGCCGCGGGTGGTGCGTATATGCCCGCCTTCTGCGATTGGGTTGCAATGGTGGACAAAAACGCGTCAATGTCGCTCGCCTCGCCGCGTATCGCAGAGATCGTGAATGGCGAAGTGACGACGAATGAGGAGATGGGCGGCGCGCGAATGCACACGACGGTCTCTGGCTCGGGCGACGAACTGTGCCCGGACGACGAAAGTGCGATCCTCTTACTTCGTCGATGCTTTTCATATCTTCCCTCAAGCTTCAAGCAGCGCCCCGAGAACGTCGAAGCCTTCGATCCAATCACGACCCTCGTTAAAGGTGTCATACCTGATGACGAACGTAGCAATTACGACGTCCGCACCGTCATAGAAGGTGTCTTCGATGAGGCTTCGTTCTTTGAGATTAAAGAGAAGTTCGCGCCCGAAATGGTCATTGGCTTCGCCCGACTCGCGGGAATGTGCGTGGGTATCGTCGCGAATCAGCCGACCGTGCGAAGTGGTGCGATCTTTGTTGACTCCGCCGATAAGGCCGCACGTTTCATTGTGTGGTGCGACGCCTTTAACATTCCAATCCTCTACCTCGTGGATGTGCCCGGTTTCATGATTGGCGCCGACGTTGAGCGCCAGGGAATTATTCGCCATGGCGCGAAGATGGTGAGCGCTATGGCGTCCGGCGAGGTGCCAAAATTTTGCGTCGTGCTTCGTCGAGCCTACGCCGCGGGCTACTACGCGATGGCCTCACCTGGCTTTCGCCCCCGTGCCACGATTGCGTTACCCACTGCGCAGATCGCGGCCATGGGTGACGCCGCGGCCGTGAACGCGGTGTACGCGAACCACATTGCTGCGATCACCGATGACGCTGAGCGCGAAGCGTTTATCGAAGAGAAGCGTGAAGAGTACCGGTCGTCGCTTGGATTGTTGCGCCTCGCGTCGGATCTGCACATTGACGCGGTGGTGCCGCCCCAACATCTTCGAGCGGAGTTGATTGAACGACTCATCGCCGCCTCTGGTTGGACTCGTGAAGTAGATAGACGCCACCACGGCGTCTGGCCCGTTTAGGAGAAGCTATGAATGAAACAGTAAAAACCAGTCGAGCCGCGGGTCGTTGGTTTGAAGAGATCGTCGTGGGTGAAGTCATCTCCCACGCAGTAACACGAACCGTCACCGAGTCGGACAACGTGATCTTTTCAACCATGACGATGAATCCCCAGCCACTGCACCTCGACGCTGAGTTCGCTCAGAGCACTGAGTTCGGTAAGCCGCTCGTGAACAGTCTCTTCACGTTGGCCCTACTCGTGGGGCTCTCCGTATGGGAGTTGACGCTCGGCACGACGGTCGCGAATCTGGGCTTTGGCGATATCGACTTTCCGATGCCGGTCTTCATCGGCGACACCATTCACGCAGAAACCACGGTCCTCGGGGCCCGACTTTCAAAATCTCGACCAAGCGTGGGCATCGTTAAGTTCGAACACGTGGCGCGCAATCAGCACGGGGCCGTCGTGGCCCGTTGCCAGCGCTCCGGGATGATTCACTGTCGCCCTACCAGTGAGACAGTGTCATAGATCGTGTCCGACTCGACCACCGTGTCCAATCCCCGTCCACTCTTGCGGTCGCGTCTTTACGTGCCGGGCACGAGGGTCCCGTGGATTCCCAAAGCGGTCGCGAGTGGGACGGACGCCATCATTTTGGACCTTGATGACGCGGTGGGCGCCGACGAGAAGGACAGCGCTCGCGCCGACGTCGCAAAGGCGATTCTCGAAGGCGGCGTGCCAATTCCGATCTTCGTTCGCATAAATGACCTCTCGACGACGTGGGCACTCGACGATCTCGAGGCGATCGTGCAGCCTGGTCTCTTTGGCGTCGTGGTGCCGCGAGTGACCGAAGTTCCCCAACTCGTCGCACTAGATTTCTTACTCTCGTGGCTAGAACTTCGCGCGGGAATGCCGAATGGATCCGTAGCGCTCTCACCGATCTATGAAACGGCCGTATCAGTTCACTTTGCCTACGAATTCGCGATCTCGTCTTCTCGTGTTGACTACGTGGGCGGCATCGCGACCGACGGCGGCGACATTCAACGCGAGATCAAGTACCGCTGGTCGCCGAGTGCATGGGAGTCGGTGACTATGCGCGCGAACTGTCTTCTCGCAGTACGCGCCGCTGGCGTGGCGCACCCTTTGACCGGCATCTGGACCTCGCTCAATGATCCTGAGGGTCTCAAGGCCTTCGCTGAGCAGGGTCGCGATCTTGGCTACGAAGGAATGGACATCATCCACCCTTCGCACGTCGCCACCGTGCACGAAGCTTTTGGGTTTGACACCCACAGCATCGAACAGGCTCAACGAATTCTCGATCTCGCCGTCGCGGGCTCGAGCGAAGAAACGGCGGTACACGACGGCGACGCACGAGCCGTCGGCGCGCTTCGCTTCGAAGGTCGCATGATTGACGCCGCCATGGTGCGAACCGCGACGGAGTTGCTGCGTCGCGCCGGTCGGCTCAGCTGATCGACCCACTCGCAGTTGGCTTCTCGTTGGCGCTCGTGTCGCGAGCGAGGTAAACGTTGTGCGCCATGCGAATTGACTCGCTGTCGTCGGGCAGTCCGCGGTAGACGATGCGACCGTCGTCGATGAGTGAGAACGATTCAACGTGGGGGAGAGCACGGTCAATCAACTGTTCGACGAGCACGATAGAAAGGCCGTTGGCCTTCAACGAGTCGATGATATTGAGTACGTCACCGACGATCGCCGGAGCGAGTCCCGCGGAGGGCTCGTCAAACAAGAGCAGTTTGGGTCGCGACATGAGTGCCTGAGCGATCGCGAGCATCTGCTGCTGGCCACCGCTGAGTCGGCCGGCGGGTTCCTTGCGTTTTTCTTTCAAAATTGTGAATCGTTCGTAGGCCTCTTCGATGTCGGCCGAGCGTTGACTGCGACGCATGCGTCGCGACACTGTGCCGAGCAGAAGATTCTCTTCAACGCTGCGTTGGCGAAATATACGCCGACCCTCCATCACGCAGCCGATGCCCCTCGCCACGCGCTTGTGGGCCGGCACATGGGTAATGTCTTCACCTTCAAACATGATGGTCCCCGAGCGGCAAGCCACGATGCCGGCAATGGTGAGTATCGCCGTGGACTTGCCGGCCCCGTTTCGTCCAAAAACGCCCGACGCGGTACCACCGACCATTTCGAGCGAGATATCGCGGATGGCGAGAACGTCGCCGTAGCCGGCCGAAACGTTCTCCAGTGAGAGGATCGGCTGGTCTGTCACAGCGCCTCATTCGGCACGATGGCGGCGCCCGCCAACTCATTGCCCAAGTATATTGATACCACTTTCGGATCATGCTGAATCTGCGCGGGCGGTCCGCTAACCACGACGTCGCCGAGATTGAGTACATGGATCACGTCAGCGAGTTCAACCACGAGGCCGAAGTTATGTTCGACGAGCACGACGGCGACCCCCGCCTTGCGTAGTCGACGAAGCACCTGGACGAGGATGGCGAGATCGCCCTCGTCCAGCCCAGCGGCAGGTTCATCTAGCAGGATCACCGAGGGTCGCCGGATAATGGCGCGGGCGACCTCAAGTATCCGTCGGTGGGGGAGCGGCATCTCTTCGGCGCGCGCGTACGCGTATTCACCCAAGCCGAGATCGGTAAGTAGTTCGATGGCCAGTCGACGATCGTCGCTGCGAACCCGACGGAATTGCGGAGTGCGCAGTACGCTCTGCGCCACTGAGGTGTACTCGCTTTGATACCTTCCGACGGCGACCACTTCCCACGCGAGCATGTCCCTCGGAATAATTGGCGTCTGAAAGGTCCGCGCGATGCCGCGGCGAGCGCAGCGGTGCGATCGTCCCGCGGGCAGCTTGATACCATCGAGCGTGACTGAACCTCCATCGGCCCTATAAACGCCGGCGATGACATTAAGGAGCGTGGTCTTACCGGAGCCATTCGGCCCGATCATGGCGGTGATTTCACCCGATTTTGCGCTTAGCGTGACGTCTCGAAGGGCCCGCACACCTCCGAAATCTTTACTGACCTTGTCAATGCGCAGCACGTGCTCGACGGGCTCGGCGTCGTCGTTGTCCGTTTCGAAGGCGTCATTAATGACGCGATCGATTAACATTGCACTGGGTTCGCTCACCTCGACCACCTCAGGCTCACCACTGGCTGGCGAACTCGTGTGATCGCTCTCGTCGAGACGCTGGCGATTGGGCAACGCGCTCGCAATGCGTGATAGCCCACTTCTTCCAATGCCGGCGAGGCCGTGCGCTGCCAAGATGCCGCCGAGCACGAGGATCACCCCGTAGACGACGAGCGAGTACTGCGAAAAGGCGGCGGATCGAAAGTTGATGTATTCAAGCAGCGCTCCTCCGGCGGCGGCACCGTAGATGCTGTCCATCCCGCCGATGATCGATCCGGCGATCATGCCAATCACGAGCGTGAAACTGAAGGTCGTTGGCCCGACGTAACCCTCTGTTGCGGCAAAGAGCACCCCAGCGAGTCCCGCGGGCACGGCCCCCGCGACGTAGGCCAGCAACTTCATACGCAGCACCGAGATTCCGAGGCTTGACGTGAGGTGCCGACTTTCACGAAGCGTCTTCAGCGCTCGCCCGTGGCGCGAAAGCACGAAGTTGCGAAAGAATACAAACCAAAGCACGAAGACCGCGACGGCGAGAAATGACAACTCGGAGATGCTGAGTTGTGCGCCGAAGATTTCGGGGAGGGGAATGGCGTCGAATCCCTGGACGCCGCCGGTGATATTCGGGATCATCTGCACAACGTCGGGAATGAGAATCACGAGAAAGAACGAAGTCATTGCGAGCGCCCAGCCGCCGATACGAAGGCCGGGCAGTCCGGTGAAAAGTCCAATAATGAGGGCGGCCACGATGGACGCGAGGAGTGCGATGACGACGTCGTTCACGACATGGGTCATCAGGTATGCACTCAAGTAGGCGGATACTGCGAAGATCGCGACTTGCCCGAGGGCGAGCTCGCCGGCGAAGCCGAAGGTGAGATTGACGCCACTCACGATAAGGGCGTAGACGATCATCAACACCAGTTGGGTCTGCCAGAACAGACCCAGTCCGATGAAGGGGAGGAGTCCGAGGATGACGATGCCTACCACCAACCATATTGCGCCATAGCCGCTCTCGCTTTCGCGTATCGAGAAGGCTCGGATGATCGGGTTTTTGAAGTTAACAAGGTTCATCGGTGCCTACACTGCACGGGCCGTGTTTCGCCCGAAGAGACCGTTCGGCATGACGAGCAAGACGACAAGCAGTATTCCGTACAGGATTGTGTTGGTGTAGAGCGTTCCAACATACCGCGCGACTTCTTGTTCGATGACTCCGACTGCGAGGCCACCGATCGTCGCGCCGAGCAAGCTTCCCGAGCCGCCGAGCGCGAAAGCAATAAAGGCGGTCAATCCGACAGCGTCACCGAGATTCGAGACGGCGAAGGTCTGGGGAGCAACGAGGATGCCGGCCATGCCGGCGATCGCTCCGCCCATGGCGAAGGCGATGATGGAGCGTTTACTGACGTTGATACCGCGCAGTCGGGCGGCCACTTGATCTTCGGCGACGGCGATGCTGGCGAGACCCGAAATCGAGTATTTGTACCAGACGTGCAACGCGAGGGCCAACACCAGAACGAAGATGATCAAGATCAACGAGTCGGGGACAATCCGACCGCCAAGAATCGTGAGCACACGCGTGGGACCGAAGAAGGGAACTTGGAGGGGTACCGAGCCCCACACGAGGGCAATGACGCCCTCGATGAGGGCCGCAAAGCCCACCGTCGTGACTAATTCAGCACGACTTATCTTTCCGCTAAGTGGGCGAATCGCGACGCGCTCTTCAATAAGGCCAACGACTAAGCAACTCGCCGTCGCCATCAAGATCGTGAGAATAGGATTGAGATGAAGGGTCACCACTCCTAAGTAGGCAAAAAACGTACCAAGAGTGAGTAGCGAAGCTTGGGCGAAATTGAAGATCCCCGAGGAGATGAAGACGACATTGTACCCCAGGGCCACCAGGGAAAATATGGCGCCGACGGAAAGTCCTGACCATAAGGTAGTCAATGCTCTCTCCCTTGGCGCCGTAGACCTTTGTTCACTTGCCTACTCGTATCTTGTATCTTGCTCTGAACCGAAATGTTACGTTGCTCGTCATACCCGCGAACTTCGGAATGGGCCTCATACTCCCAATGACCGCTGGCTGAAATTCACTTAGTGCGGTGGTCAGGTCGACATTGTCGCTCACGACCTTCAGCTCCGCCAAGTGACACAGAATTTTGCCCTGCGTGTCGATGATCGCCAATGCTCTGGTCTCTTGGATTTCTGCGTCGGACGACGGGGTCGCTGCACCTGATCTGCTGACGAGCATGAGCACATTTAACGGCGACGTCGCCTTCGCCCGTGCGGCACCCGTGCCGCTCGAACCAGTACCCACTCTGGTTAGAGCCAAACTGGCGATGGCAAGAGGGCTCGTTGCCCCGCGTGCACGCCAAAATCCACTCTGTTCTAACTTCTCGCTCACAGCAACATCCCTCACTTTCTGCTCAGCGAACTCTCTCGGCTCCAGCATCGTTGCTTCGACTTCGAAAAAGCAATGTTCTGTGTGATAAACCTACCAATTCGATTCCTTCTTGTCCAGTCAAGTTTAGTGACTGGGCAAGGAGGAATCGTGATCTCCGCAAGTCCTTCACACTCCGAATTTCGCACCGACGTCGCGTCCTCTGGACAGGGCGACTTAACCCTAAGTCCTTGTCGAGAGCAGAACCGAGTTGACCAATTCGAAACCTCCGCGTAGACCAATACGTTGCCTCATATACAACCGCCGGATGCCCGGCATTTATGATGTTCTCTGATTCGTCTACTCATGGACGATGGAGTCATCGATAAGTCAACGCTACGCCATCATGAAGAAGATGGCCGCCGACAAGTCGACTGTCAACAACGTGATGGCCGGTTACATCTAGAAGTGTCGCCTGAAGTCCGAGAAGTCAGCGATCCTGGACTCGCTGGTCGAACTGATAGGTTGGCACCGCGACCACGTGCGCCACGTGCCGAAAATGGGACGGCCGGGTCAAACGCGTCGTCCGTGCCTTGACATATGGAGCCAACCTGACGACGGCGCGACTGACGACTCGTCCACCCACCCGTGCCTTGACGTAGGTGGCGTCGCAGAACAGGTAGGCAAAAGCCAGGTGCGACAACTGTCGCGCGTGAAAAGCCGCCATCTCCTCATCCGGTGCCGAGCAGATCCGAGAGACCTCACTCTTGGAGATCCCGGCGTCTGGTAAGAGGGCTGCCACCAGGTCGTCGACCTTGTGGGTGGAGACCCCGTGCACGTAAGCCTCCATGACAACGGCGTAGAGAGCTTGGTCGATGCGCCGGCGCCGTTCGAGCACGCTCGGGAAGAACGAGCCCTTACGAAGCTTGGGAATCTTCAACTTCACGTCACCGGCCTTGGTCGCGCGGTGCGAGGCCGGGTGGTGCGCGCCAGAGAGTGCTCGTGACGCTCGGCCTGGACCACCTCGGTCGCCTCGGCGTCAATCAGAGGCTGATAGAGAAAAGAGACCATCTGACGGACGAGGTCGTCGCTCGCGTCGCTCCTGAGTTGTTCGGGCACCGCGGACAGGTCAAAATCATTGTGGGTCACCGGAGTATTCCTTTCGTGTCTAGCCGGACACATCAAGAACTACTCCGATGGCCCGTCTTCATGACGGACCGAAAGTTCCACACCACTTCAGGGGACGTCAACATAAAGGCCCCAGAGTTCGTTGCCACCAGAATCAGGGCTAGTTCGAATCCGGCCAAACGCCTACGGGTTGATAGATCTAATTTCATCTGCAGGCATCGAGTCCGACCGGAACGAATCGGGATGAAGCGGTCTCCCGTTCGTGGCCAACGGGTGGTCCCACGATGTTGACGGCTGATAGAAAATGCACTTCTTTCTGAGAGAATGTTACACTTTCGATGACATGTCCAGACAAGACTGGCCACTGGCTTGCTGATTCGATTTGGAACCAAAGAGGGGAGTGCCAGTGATGCTTGAGTCATCTGATAGAGGCGTGGCGGCAGTGGTTGATCGTTGGTGGGGTGAAGTTGAGCAATTCCTTCGAGAGGGTCCGACCAGCCGATGGACGTGCGTTGCGCACAGGGGTAAGGCCATTGGGGCACCACCAATCGCTTCACTGCTCGACATTGTCACGCCGCCTTCCGCTGCCAACATGTCGGGGCAGAAGGCTCGATGACTGTGAGCTCCATTACGTCGAAGGACAAGGGATTCCTGCGGGGCCTTACGGTTCTGGAATTAGGCGACGGGTTAGCCGGAGCCGCCGCTACCGCGACGCTGGGCGCACTGGGTGCGAATGTGACTTCTATTGTCGACGCGAGGTCAGCATTCAGACGAGCTCGCCCTTCGTTGCGTCACGCCGATGGGTCAGACGCAAGTTTGTTGTCGTTGCTGCTTGATGAGGGAAAAGAGCGTATTGAATTGAATCTAACCACCCTGTCCGATCTCGAGGCTGTTCTCTTAGGTGGTTCACTCGGTGACCGAGATTTCACGACCTTCGATCTGGTGGTCGTTGATCGAGTTACTTGCGCGCCTTATCAGTTGACCGCGCTGGCTCAGGCTGCGGCGTATGTTTCATGGGTAGCCTCAATGAACACTCGGGCCTGGGTAACAATTTCGGCTTTTGGTCTTTCTGGTCCGCGGAGAAACGACGTCGCCACAGAGCTAACGCTGGGTGCGGCTTCGAGCCTGCTGAGCGTCGTCAATGATTCAAAGACGGGTCAGCCGCTAAAACTCGCGGGCAATCAGGCGCTGCTTAACAGCGCCCAAGCCGCTGCGCTGGCATCCTGTCACGCGCTTGATCTTGCGAAGGGTGGCGATGCTGTTCATCTCGATCTCTCCGCTCAGGAAGCCGTGATTTCTATGGGACCGGTGCTGGCGTTTGCTCATCAGCTTTTGAATTGCAACTCAACTGTTGGTGCCAAGCGTTATGGCGCTCCGGCAGGTCTCTACAAGTGTCGAGACGGATCAATCCATATCATGGTGATGGAGGATCATCAATGGGAGGGCATGGTTCGTGCCATGGGGTCGCCGAGTTGGACCGGACGCTTTGCAGAGACCCGCGCGCGCATCGAGTTCGCAAATGAAATTGACGAACGAATTGCGGAATGGACCAAAGACTTAACGAAACTGGATGCGGAAGGATTGCTTCAAGAAGCAGGCGTTCCAGCGACAGCCATGTACCGACCCGACGAAATTCTTGAGTCGCCGCAACTGGCCTTTCGTGAGTCGATTCGAACCTCAGAAGTCAGCGACGGAGTGACTATTCGTTCGGTCGGACGTCCGTTCCCGGATCCCCCTTCAACTTCGACGAGCGAAGGAAGTCTTCGCCAACATTCGCTCAAGGGGTTACGTGTCTTGGAGGCGAGCCATGTGCTGGCCGTGCCGCTTGCCGGAGCGCTTCTTGGGGCACTCGGTGCAAAAGTAACGAAACTCGAGGATCTCGATCGCATTGACATGTATCGTCGTCGTGGTCCCTATATCGATGGTGAAGAAGGACTTGATCGCGCGGCGTACTTCGCGCTGGTGAATCACTCAAAGATGAGCCTCGCGTTCGACCTCACTGGGGATATGTCCGAGGTTGAGCGAGTGTTCGAAAATGCGGAAGTGGTCATTGAAAACATTGGCGAGCGTCGAGCAGCTCGCTTTGGCATTACCGCCGCGCTCGAGGGACGAAGTCCTGACAAACTCGTAGTCAGCTCCTCAGGATTCGGCAACTCTGGACCACACGCCCACTATCGGGCGTATGCCTACAACTTGCACAGCGCATGTTGTCTGGGTTATCTCACACGTAACGAGGCGGGTGAGCATGCGAACATTGATCTAGCTTTCGCCGACCTAGCGAGCGCTTATACGCTCGCGACCATCGTTGCGGCTTGGGCGGTAGGACCAATGGGTAACGAAGGTACGATCGTTGACTTTGCAATGGCGGAACTTGTCGACTCCAGATTCAACGAGTTCTTGGCGGCGGCCTCTCTCGAACTGGCGAGCGACGAAACTGTGGATCGCGCCAACGTCGTCTCGCCCTATGCACCGAGTGGCGTATATCGCTGCGCTGAAGGTTGGATTGCCCTTTCTATCGACGATGACGAGTCGTTTGCCCGGCTTTGCGCGATACTCGAGATAGATCTGACTATTGCAAAGAGGTTCGCATCGAGAGATCGTCGCGTTGCGAACCGCCTGGAACTTGACGCGATACTTTCAAGCGCCTTCGCCAGAATTGATGCCCAGAGCTGGAGCGCGGCGCTGCGCAACAACGGAATACTCGGTGAGCGGGTGGCCGTTGTCAGCGATCTCATCGCTGACGTGCACTTGAATGAGCGCAGTTACTTTTCGGCCGTTGATCATCCCGTGTGGGGTAGACGGCGTCTTCTCGGGATACCGTGGCGTTCCGTCGGAGCCAACGCCATTCATCTCCGCCACCCACCATTGCTCGCAGCGTTGGAATGAGTAACTGGCTCTTCGGATTTGAGGGGGGTGCGAGCAGCTTCAACCCCAGAAGATCGCGGTCCGATCTAGTTCGATCTGGTCAAGGAGTTCACTGATTGGCCCGGGATCAATGAGGTTGAAAACGTACCAGCGCCCGTTGTGATCAGCCAAGTAGAGCGTCCAAAGATTGTCATCGACGCCAGAACGCATCTGGGCCACGCGACGGCGTGTCCACTCGGTGCCGATGTCGGCTCGCCATGGTGTCTGGCATTCAAAGATTGTGACCAAGTGCCCCTGGTCGTCGTCTCTAAGCGCATACGATCAAGGAACTCCGCGGGGATGCGTTCTGCACGGTACTTGTGGGTCTTGGCGAGATCAAGGTCGGGACGATGGCCACAGTGCCACGCTAGAAGAAGACAGGTCGTTGCCAAAGTGAATCGAGAGTTCTGCCAATATGGAGGTGTCTAACGTCAACAGAACTGGCGAGTTTCCATTGGATCCAACCCTTTTCGCATGATCAGACTTTTGGCGGGCCTTCCCGCCGTCAGGGCCTTCGGGATCGAGAAAGAGGACTCCGACCTGCCGCGCGTGCACGTTGAATGGTTCGCCGAGCGCGATGGTGTCCGCAGTACGAAGTAGTCGCCCACGTGAAGGATTGGCGTCACGTCGCGTCGAGTTGGTGGACCTGCCATCCTTCAGTCGCCCGACGCGCCTGGTTTGGCACAAGCGTCGTTTTCGTTGTCCCGAGCCAACCCGTTCCCACGGATTCTGGACCGAACAGGATTTACGGATTGCTGCCCGACGCCTGTTGATGACTGCGTATTTCGGCGTCTCCGAACAGGCGCGGTCAAGGAGCCAACGCAACGAGTTCGGCGAGTTTCTCGACGGGCATCCTATAACCGACCGGGCAGGACGCTGGATCACCGAACAGGTGAGCGCTGCGCACGCAACGTCGCTGAAGTCGCCGAGGAGCAGAGTTGTGACTGGCACATCGTGAACGACGCTCGCTTCGTTTACTGATCGGCGCTTGTTGACGATGATCCCACCGCTTCGGTCTCGTTACAACTATAAGACTGGTCTGGGTGCTCTTCGCTTGCGAGGGGCCTGACCGGCGATAGCGCTTCTCGACGTTGATCGTCGGCGTGACCTAGGACCAACTACGCGGCGTCGTGTCCGGTCGAGACAGCAAAGGACCCATTTCATGGTTGCAAGAGCGTGATCGCCAAAGGCGCTTCAGCATCTCCTACATCTCGACCTCTTTGGCCCTACCGCAGCGTCTTCACCACCACGTTGCCCTGAGCCACCCGGTTCGCCGATCCCTTCCAAATGGTGAAGCGTGCCAATCTCAAGCTCAACAAATGCTGGCGCCATGTCCAGAAGGGGCTCTTTGGTCATCGGAGCCGCAAGGACGTCCCCCTCCACGGGGGCGAGGCGTCTGCTCACCATGACCGGAGAGCGCCTCAGCGAGAACGGACGGGAGAAGTTGCTCGGACTGTTGTGCGCCGGAAGCCGAAGAACCAGGTCAGCGCAACATGGCACGGCAATTAAGCGATGCGCGAAATCTATACCCTCGATGATGAACAGTTTGCGTCCCAGTGGATTGATGAGTCGATTCGCGATATCAACGACCTTTCCCAACTCGTCGAGGTTTGTTCTTTCGGAGCCTCAGACTCTCAAGTGCTGGCGCGATCAGATCATCGCCGGACACCAAGCGCACTTCACTAAGGGCTCAACTGAGGCGGCGAACAACTTGGTCAAAGCGAGTGAAGCTCGCCGTCTTCGCCTTTTGCAGGTTCCGCAACTACCGGATCCGGGCCCTGCACTACGCGGGCCAGTCAACCGGGACCTACTATCCGCGATTAGACCCCGTCAATTTCCGATGCACCGAATAATCCGATTACATGGGCAGCGCGTTCAAGGAGCGTGACTCTACCCCGCTATAGCGCGGGTGAAGGGCAACGTGGTCGCCAGTCAATCCATTGATCAATCTTCCAACAGTTGGCATCAACAAAACTAAACAATTGGATTCCGGTTATGACTGAGATTCCCCAACAGCAATCCGAACTTGATTTGGCCGCTATTTGCGGATTTGAAGACATCGGAGGAAATAGAATCAGGGCGCCCAATACGGTTCAGCCCCTTAGGACCGCCGAGGGAGACACCACCACAAAATCGGTCGATGTCTCCCTCGGCGGTCCTAAGGGGCTGGATCCTTAGGACTTCTTAGTTTGAAAGGGGCAGGTACATGCCCAGTTTTGTGAAGGGACTCACCAGGGTGTAGTCCGTGAATGGCGCCTGCTCTACGTGGATCGTGGGAGTGAAGCCTTCCACCGACCACGATACGTATTGTTTTACCTTCGGCTGCTTAAGGTGCTCAAGAGCCTTGGCAATGGCCGGAGCGGCGATCGACTTGGCTTGATTCGCAGCCAACTGCGTGAGTATTAAGTCGTCATAGGCCAGCGAATACAAGATGATCGGCTCCGAATAATCGGCTCCTTGCTTCGTGATTCCGAGAAAGAAGTTCTGGAAAGCCTTGGACTTAGTGGGCAGAGGCGCGTATACCTGACTGTTCATGCCGATCAACGAGACACCAGTGAGTGCGCTGCTGGGTACCAAAGCAGGCAGGTTGTTCGCGCTCAATTGACCGTCACCGACGACTGGTACTTTCCAGCCGAGCGTTGCGCGATCCTGCAGAATGTATCCAGCGACTGCGCCGTAGCCACTAGCAATCACAACGTCAGGATTCGTCGCTTGTAGCGCCTGGAGCTGCGGCGTCACGTTGGTCGTGGTGTCGGCGAACGTTTGAGCGTTGTAGGTGAGTCCGGCCTTGGTAAGTGCCGTCTGATAGTACTGAAGTAGGGCCGTCCCCTGGGCGTCATTGGAGATGATTATGCCGACGTTCTTGGCCGAAGGGTAATTCTTTACAATGCTGGCCACCACAGCTTGTGCCTGAGTGGGAATGTAGTTTGGCAACACGAACTGATACGGCGAGTCGACGATACTAGAACCTGCGAGTTGCATCGAGAGGATCTTGTAACGGGTCAAAGTTGGCATCATGGCGAGCGTCTCGTTGCTTCCGGTTCCGGCGAATACCATGTTCGGCTTTGAATTAGAACCTATCGCTTGTTGTAATTCGCTCAACGCCGTGGTCGGATCAAGGTTGTCGTTGGCCACGGTCATGACGATCCTGTGGCCGTACATACCGCCCGACTTGTTGATCAATGCCACTGCTGCCTGCGTTCCTTGAATTTCGGCTGCGGTGGGACCTGCTACGGGCCCGGTCACGGCAACAATCATGAGCATCCTGAAGGGCGTCTTCGCTTTTGCGGCGCCGGCGATACTCGGGCTGATGCTTAGCGCGGTCAAGACCAGACTTGCGGCGGCGAGAACGACACCCACTCGACCTAGCTGGAAATGACGCATGTTTCGATTCATGCTCAAAATAATCCCCCCATATCTGAATCGATGAAATTTTTCACCGATATCCAAGAAAATCGAACTTCTCTATACTTCCAATTCAACTTGAATCAAACAAAGTCAATGCTCTGCTGCAACAGTCTATACGGTCATTTGCAACTTGTCCAGTCGAGTTAGCCGGTGTAGTACCTTAATCCTTTTGATATTGACTACCAGGCAGTACATCGGTGCTCACCGTGTCGAACGCGATGTTCTCGATCAATCACCACAGGCAGAACGCCAGCAGCGAGAAGCCATAAACACGAATCGTCTGGGGCGAGTGGTTCTGGTCCGACAGGTAACTTAGATACTCGTCCACCAACGCGAACCGGTTGACTTTGCTGGAGCGACTTCGGCCGATGACCTCGCACGCTCTTCGTTTCGGCACCCCGAACTCCAGTTCAAGCAGCGTAACTGCTTGACGGCGGCGGTTCGGGGTCCGAATTTTCCCTCGGCGACGTACTTCAGCATGTCGATGTTGAGCGCCTGGTTCGCGACGATCCGCTTGAGTTCGCGTTCTCCTTCTCGAGCTCTTTCAGGCGCTTGACGTCGTTGGCCCTCATGCTGCCGTATTCGTTCCTTCAGCGGTGCCAGGTCGACTGGGTGATCTCGAGCTGTCGGCAGACCTCGGCGACGTCGTCGCCCTGGTTGAGCAACTTCTCCCCCTCGGCGAGCTTTCGGATCACCTGTTCGGACGCCTTTGCTTCATGCTGTCCTCCTCGCTCCATTCTGGAGCATTTGGACTCGCACAACTAGTGGCTCAGTTCACGGGGATTCGTCCAAACGCACGAGCGTGGCACGCGCACAGCGGGCGACGTAGCCGCGCCGATCCGTCTTAAGCGACGAGAACCCAGTGAAGTCTGACGTCACGAAAATGCTCCCGAGTCCGAAACCGCGGCCAAGCGGAACAATCCTCCGTCAATAATCACCTCTCCATTCTGGTTCTCCATTCGAAAACAGTAGGTCCCGGCAGACTGATCCGCTACGTCCCACACTGAGATCTTTAGGGTGTCACCCGGAAACGCGGGACGTGAGAATCTGCCTCGCATAAAACCAAAACGCCTCGGGTCTGACTCGCAAAGTAGATGCAACAAGCCGCGACCGGTGAACCCATATGTGCATAGTCCATGGAGCGTCGGACGATCGAAGCCAGCCATTTTGGCGAATGTGGGATCGGAGTGCATTGGACTGCGACCACCACTGAGTCGATACAGCAGGGCCTGATCAGGTCGTGTTGAATATTGAACCACTTCATCGGGGCCGCGCGAGGCGAAGGTCTCGGCCGCAAGAGAGGAGTCCGCGTCGGATTCCCGTGAATCCTCTGTGCCAAATCCTCCTGCTCCCCGAACGAAGAGACTCATTCGAGTCGTGAGAACTCGCAAATTGCTCACCACGTCAACCGCAACGCTTTCAAGTACTACCAAAGCTCCCGAACCCTTATCGTGGATTCCGCTAACCGAAGTTCGCACTTCGACTGCCCCCTGCACCGGAATCTCTCCGTCGAGCGAGATTGTCTGTTCACCGTGCACTACCTTCGAGAAGTCGACGTCACCCAACATCGACAACATGAGAGCATTTTCACCGACGATTGTGGCGAAGGTGGGCAGCACCCTTTGAACTACACCCGTAGAGTTCTCGGTGGTGAACTCGAGCTCGAAATGGTTTGGATCTAGGGCGCCAGCGCCCACTCCCAAAGCGTAAAGCATGGCGTCCGTTTGATCCCATGCGCGCACGACCGGCGGTGATTCAAGACCAACGACCTCCAAATTCAAAGCCATCCTGCGCTCCTTTCTTCATGACGCGGGTTTGCCCAATCATCGGTTGACTCTGCTGGTCGCTAGATTCATGCTGCGTTGGCGACACTGTAGACCGTCTCGAACTCAACGGGAGTGAGTTTGCCAAGTCCTCTCTGATGGCGTCGGCCGTTGTAGGAGGATCCGATTCATCTCGCGACCGCGAGACGCTCAGACTTGATTGCGGCGACGTCGGCTTGCATGAGGGCGTGTTGATAGTCCATCTGACGAAGTTCAACAAGACCCGTCGAGTTCCGTTACATCCGACCAGTGCCGGGCGCTGAGCGAGTACGCGACGCGACCAGTTGATGCCCCGGGCGTCGAGTCCGGCCTTCTTCGTGTCGACCTCGGAATTCCGAATGCCCCACCGAAGCTTCTTCGCCACCTCCAATGGTCTAGCGAACGAGGTTGATCTCGAGGGGCGACCGTCGTGTTGTCGGCCCCGCATTCACGATCTGAGGGGTAAACGCGCATCATTAGACCCCTAGATTCTCATGCTAAAGGTGGAACCAGGCTTAGAAGGAGCAACTCGGTCCTCTATCGCAGCTGACAGTCGAAGGAGGCCCTACGCGACCTCTACCGGTTGCACAACCCCGCCGATGCACCCGCGCACCTCGAGCGGTGGTTGCGCTGGGCCAGTCGAAGTCGCATACCCGGCTTCGTGAAGTTGGCCAAGACCGTGCGTAGCAACCGCGAGCGGATCTTGGCGGCGGTCGAGCCCAACCTCTCGAATTCGAAACTCGACGGACTCAACTCGAAGATCCGCCTCATCAACCACCGCGGCTACAGTCACCACTCGGCCGAGGCAATCATCGCCATGATCTGTCTCTGCTGCGGCGGTCTCACCATCGAACTACCCACTTCAAGTGTGGCCTCATGGGCAGGATTGACCTACACCAACCCGAGGAGAACTCCAACAATGACCTGATTCTGGAATATTGCTCGCAACAGTTTTCTTCACTCTCTGTCAGTCGAACTCTCCGCCGACTGCTTCATTGTCGCCCCGACTTCGTAGAAGCAAAAGCGACGTTCTACGTCAGGAACATATCGAGTCAAGTACCGCCTGTCCGGTCAAGTTGGTGAGGAGATATAATCGGCGATCGTGACGACCGACGGACCTTGCAACGCCACTTCCAATGCTGAAGCAGCGCCGTCGGGCCAGAACGCGTGGCCCTCGAGTTTGTCCGAAGTTCTGGTTTCACGAGCAGAACTTGACCCGAACGCCGCCTTTGTCTTGACCATGCCCGACGCGCCAGATCGAGACATTGTGGTCCGCAGTTATGGCGATATTCGCAATCGTGTGGATCGTCTTCGCGCTGTCCTCGAACGCCACCATGTCGCACCGGGTGAATCTGTGGGTTGCTACCTTGCGAACACCCCGGCGTGGGTGGTCGTGTCGTTCGCATTGTGGCATTCGGGGGCCGTCGTGGCGGCAGTCGGCACGCTGTTGCCCGGAGCCGAGGCGAGCCGCCTGTTCGAACTTGCCGGTGTTCGTATCGTCATTCGAGTCGGCGACACGAACAGCCTCGGCGACGAGTTCGAGGAGATCGTCGTTAACGACGAGGGCTTTGTCACGTCCGAAGAGGCCCTGGAGGCCCCGATAGCCCCGAGGGTCGTCGTCGAGCCAACGTCCATCGCGTGCATCTTCTTCACGTCGGGCACCACCGGACGGCCCAAAGGGATTAGCCACACGCACGAGGACTTCGTGGAGGGAGCACGAAAGGTGGCCTCGGGCTACGCTAAATCTGACGCGTATCGTCCTCGAGCCGCTCCGGCGCACCTCGCCCCCGGTGTCGTTTTCAATCCGTTCGGGCACACCGCGGGCTACGGTCGTCTCGGCTTTCGGCTCTGGATCGGACGTCCGAGTATCCTTATCTCGAAGTTCTCCGTAGCGGCCGTTCGTTCTATTCTCGAGAAATTCGAATTCGACTCACTGCAACTCACGCCCGCCATGGTGTACATGCTGGCCACGACCGACGAGCCGCTCTCGCTCGGGAAGATTGCCTACGTCACGTCGGGCACGGCGCCACTTGCGATCGCGACGAGGCAGCGATTCGAGAGCCGTTACGGGGTTCCCGTCATGCAGGCCTACGGCATGACCGAGGTGGGCTCGATTGCCACCGAACGTTTCGACGACGTCGTCGCGGGACGACGAGGTCCTGGGTCGGTCGGACGGATCGCCAAGGGTGTCGAAGTAGTACTTCGCGATCGAGAAAGTGGGGCTGAAGTCGGGGTGAACGAGGACGGCGAGATCTTCGTGCGCACCATCGATATGCCCACGGAATTCGTCGGCGGCGCCCAGGTCCCGGTCGACGAGTTGGGTTGGTTCGCGACGGGAGACATCGGACGTCTCGACGAGAACGAAATCCTCTACATCACTGGCCGAGCCCAAGAGAAGCTCATCGTCGGTGGCTTTAACGTGTACCCGGCGGAAGTCGAAGACGTCGCGCGCCAGAGCGAGGGTGTGCTCGACGCCATCGTGATTGGTGTACCCGATGAACGCTTGGGTGAGATTCCCGTTGCCGGTGTTGTCTGGAGCGGCGAGCCCGACGAGACGCGACTTCTAGCTCAGATGCGCGAGCAACTCGCTCACTACAAGGTGCCCCGCCTGGTCTTTCGTCTCGACGCAATCCCCCTGACGTCGCGCGAAAAGGTGGATCGCGCTCGAGCTACTGCGTTGGCAGAGGCGGCGATGGCGGCGCGAGACGCGGAGCCATCGCCGTGAGGCGACGAGACCGACAACGCTACGTGACCGGTAGAGGAACCTCCCGGTGAAAGACCTGCGAGTACGTGAAACGCTTTGCAGGGTGAACATTCCTCGAGATTTCAAACGAACGACCGCCCGAACCCGAGTAGTGGCGCACGATCTCCAGGGCCGGCGATCCGGCGAGCACTCCAATAATGTCCGCGGCGTCCTCGGGCATCGAAATGGCACTGATTTTCTGCTCAATGTCGCCAGCTCGAATACCGAGGATCGCTTCGATCTGTTTGTGGATCGGCTCGCCGCGCTTGGTGATCTCGGGCAGGTGAGCATCGAACTGTCGCCACAGGTAGACCTCCGTGTAGCCAAGGACGACCAAGGTCTTCGTGTCACGACGCGTCCCCTTCAACAACAGCCACTCCTTCCCATCGCGGCACCTCAGAAAACGTGCGAGCGAGGAGGGCGACGCCTTGATCAGCGCAGTGGACATTACGTCGAAGTACGTCTCGGATGCGTACTGCTTAAGGTCCTCGGCGGAGCCCACCGAGAAGGTGTAGCCCGAGGTTTCCTCGGTTCGAACGACGCGCGAGCGAGCACCTTGCTGGTGGGTGATCATTCCTGCGGTGCTCAACATTCGAAGGGCCTCGCGTACGGTAAAGCGGCTGACTTTGAACTTTTCGGCGAGTTCGGTCTCACTAGGAAGTTGACTGCCGACCTGGTAACGACCGCCGACGATGGATTCCCGAAGATTCTCCTCGACTTTCGCGTAGCGGGGAATCGGCACCCGCGCGAGCCGGGATTGGCTACTCGGAGACATGCGCGACATTGTAGCCCAATTTCGTCCTCGAGTGGCTGTTCGTGGCGACCGCGGATTGACTCGTTCGTTGGGGAAGTGACGAATCAACGAGACCGACTGATCCGACACAATGCAGGTCAGTGCGCGTGACGGTGGAATCGTGGACTGACGGACCGGTACTGACGGTGGTGTTGAATCGTCCCGAGAAGCGAAACGCCATCGACGGACCGATGACCGCGCAACTTCGATCCATCTTCGATCGCTTCGAGGCCGACCCGACGCTCCTCGTCGCCGTCGTGACGGGTGCCGGTGGGACGTTCTGTTCGGGCGCTGACCTAGGCGCTGGTCCCGCCGGTGAGACAATCAGAGACCAGTACGGTCTTGCTAGCTTCACGGGTCGGCGTCGTACGAAACCCGTCGCCGCCGCGGTGGAGGCGCGCGTACGCGGGGGGCTTCGAAATTGTGCTGGCTTGCGAGATTGTGGTTGCGGCCAACGCCGCCGCCTTCGCGATCCCCGAAGCCCAACGGGGCGTCATGGCGGGACCCGGAATTTGGGGTCTACCACGCAGCGTCGCCTTCGCCACGGCGGCGTTGATCGTCTTAACCGGTGAGCCCATCGGTGCGCGACGCGCGTACGAACTCGGGTTGGTGAGCGTGCTCGTTGAACCCGGTGACGCCCTCGCCGCCGCTACCAGTACCGCGCAGCTGATTGCGGTCAACGCGCCGGGGTCGATTCGCGAGACGCCTGGCCTCTTGCGCGAGAGTTGCGGTCTTAACGACGACGAGGCCAGCGACCTGGCGCGCCGAGCGCTGTCGCGACTCTCTAAGACGGTGGACCTTCGTGAGGGCCCGCAGGCGTTTATTGAACATCGGCCACCCACGTGGAAGGGTCAGTAGGGCCGGCGCGGTCATAATCAGAACAGGCAGAGGAGCATGCAGCATGGATATTGTACTTTCGGAAGTGCGTTACGGCGAGGACGCGAACGCCGGAGCCGTGGGCGTCGTGACGCTCAATGACCCCGCTCGACGTAACGCGCTGTCCGCACCGTTGGTCTCGGCGTTAATTGAGACTTTCGACGAACTTGAAAAGACCCCTGATGTTCGCGCCATCGTCGTCACCGGGGTCGCGCCGACGTTCTGCGCGGGCGCCGATCTTGGCGGGCTCGCTAGCGAACAGAAACGTCCCCAGAGCGACGCCGAGCGCGAAGCGGGGCTTCGGCGAATCTACGCAGCTTTCCTTCGAGTCTCGGAGTCGCCGCTGCCCACCATCGCCGCGGTCAACGGCCCGGCCATCGGCGCAGGAATGAATCTCGCCCTCGCGTGCGACGTTCGTTTAGCGGCCCGATCAGCTCGTTTCGACACGCGATTCCTCGACCTCGGCCTTCATCCCGGTGGCGGCCACACGTTCTTGTTGAATCGAGTTGTCGGCCCTCAGGCGACCAACGCAATGGTGCTCTTCGGTGAGCGCCTTGACGCCGCGGAAGCGCTTGCCCGCGGGCTCGTGTGGCGATGCGTGGACGACGACGATCTGGGCGATGAGGCGTTTCGACTTGCCCTACGGGCGGTCTCGGTGCCCAAAGCGCTGTTGATGAAGACGAAAGAGACCCTGCACCGGGCCTTTGGTCTCGACGACCACGGTGACGCCGTGGACCTCGAAATTGTGGCTCAGACGTGGTCGCTCGGCGAGCCCTTCTTCCTGGAGCGCCTTGCAGCGTTGCGGGCTCGAATGTCGAGTTCCAAGATGGAGTGATTCTGGTATCGAGGTGGTACCTCTAGGGTCCAGTGACGTTCTCTTGGAGAATTTTCGCCAAATTCGACTGTAGACGGAGCAGCGTGTTGGCGAGTTGTCCGCGCTCTTCGGGGCTCAGGTTCTTTCTCAGCTCGATGCGTAGGGCATTGTCAACGGCCGCGATTCTCTCGGCCATATGCTGCCCCTCGCTGGTCGCCGAGAGTAGCCACACCCGATGGTCCGTCGCGTCCGGCAGCCGGCGCAATAGCTTGCGATCACTGAGGTTGTCAACGATCGTCCCCGCGGAGGCGCGTTGCATCCCGATACGCTCCGCGACCTGGGTTTGGGTCATGGGCCCGTGCTCGAAGATGTACTCCAATAGACACGCTTCAGAGAGGTTGAGCCCGATCTCGGAGAAGCGCAGGTCGTAGGCGCGTCGAATCGACTTTGACGTGGCCATGAGTGTCGATTCGAAGCGTTGCCACGGGGGGGCGTCGAGCTCGTGAGCGCTTTCGACGACGTTCTGGGCCTCGCTCATCGCTCGCTCCCCAGTCGTTGCCGCGTCACCCGATCGGAGAGGCGATGCACGTCACCAACTCCATCGGCGTTATGCGGCGAGCGGATGTCGAGTGCGCGCACCATTTCCTTCCATGACCCTGCTTCCGATTCGTGACGTCCAACATTATATTGTAAGTAACCGTACAGACTTGGGCTAGGCGGCAACCAATGCCGATGTCTAGACAAGTTGGTCTAAGTTGCTGATCGTGCCGCGATGTCAGCGATCATGACGCACCAAGAAGGGATGTTCGACGATGCTAAACCTTGATGCCGTTGGAAGTGAATCGACGTCGGTCACGCGTACCTGGAGCGAGAAAGACGCGTTGCTGTACGCGCTGGGCGTCGGCGCGGGATCGTTAGACGCGAACGCAGTGGAACTGGAGTTCACGACTGATAACTCCCTTGGCTGTGAGCAAAAGGTGTTGCCTACGTTCGCCACGATTATTGGACAGAACACGCTCAAGATGTCGGTGCTGGGCGAGATTGATTTCACGAAGGCCGTTCACGGTGATCAACTCATCACGCTCGAACGACCTATTCCCACGACGGGAAGCGTTGGGGTGCGAACCACCGTCGATGGCATCTACGACAAAGGATCGGGTGCGCTCGTCGTCCTCGCCTCCCGGGCCCTGGACACGACTACGGGCGAACTGATGCTCACGACACGTATGGGGATCTTTATTCGAGGAGCGGGAGGCTTCGGCGGGGCACGTTCGCCCGAACTCGACGCCGAGTCGGTTCTCGCGAGTTCGCCCCTTCCGTCGTCGGCGCCCGGCGACGTGGTCACCTACCAAACGCGACCAGATCAAGCGTTGCTGTATCGACTGAGCGGCGATCGCAATCCCTTGCACTCCGATCCCTCATTCGCCAAACGCGCGGGATTCGACCGACCGATACTTCACGGGTTGTGCACGTACGGTTTCACGGGTCGAGCGCTGTTACACAGAGTGTGTGCGTCGGACCCCACGAACTTTGGTTCGATGCGAGCGCGGTTCTCTCGGCCGACGTATCCCGGTGACGCGTTGACGGTTTCTATCTGGAACGCGTCGGACGAACTTCCCGGGGCGTATCGTTTTCAAACGGCGAACCAACATGGTGACGTCGTAATCGACGGGGGCCTGTTACGTTGGACCGGCACGATGCACGGATGACGCCGCCTGGCGTTTCGCCGTTCGCCGAACGAATTCGCGAAGTTCTGACGCTCGATCCGAGTGCCGACGCGATCGTATTCGAAGGTGAATCGTTCCCGTGGAGCTATGTCGCGGCGGCCGTGCACGGGTTGGATGATGCGCTGACCGGGGCCGACGAGGGCTTCGGTGCCAGCGTCGGGCTGATCATGAGAAACCGCCCGCCGCACCTGGCTGCCCTCGCCGCCACGATCGTTTCCGGACGTTGCCTGGTAACTCTCAGCGCCATGTTTTCGGACACGGCGTTGTGCAACGACATCGAACGATTGGGCCTGCACGCGGTGGTCGGCGACGCCCAGGACTTGGCTCGCCCGGGGGTCATGTTGGCTGCGTCGTCGACAGGCGCCGCTGTCATCGAAGTCGGGTCCGAGCGCCACGAGCCGGTTCGTCAAGTTCAAGCGGCGTCGTCCGCGCGTGACGCGAGACGTCGACCGGGGATCGTGTTGGAGATGCTGTCGAGCGGGACAACGGGTACGCCAAAACGCATCCCACTGTCCTACGACGTTCTCCAATCATCACTGGTCGGCGGCGACGCGCACTCGAAGTCTGTGGGAACTGAAGAACTACGGCTTCAGTCCCGCCCGGCACTGGTGTGGCACCCCGTGGTGCACATCTCGGGGGCCTACTTCGTGATTGACGCGCTGTACTCGGGACGCAAGATCGTCCTGCTCGAGCGATTCGACGCTCGAACCTGGGCGGACCTCGTCGAGCGCGAGGGCGTGCGAGTCGGTCACCTGAACCCCACGGCGATGCGCATGGTGCTCGAGGCCGACATTTCACCCGCGCAGTTGAAGTCACTCAAGGTGGTCCGAGGTGGCACATCAGCGACGCCGCCGGAGTTGCAGATGGCCTTCGAGGATCGATACGGGGTGCCGGTGTTGACGACGTACGGGGCGACGGAGTTCGCCGGCGCCATCGTTGGGTGGTCGCCGGACGATCACCGAACCTTTGGACGCTCTCGACTTGGAGCGAGCGGTCGCGCGCACCGTGGGGTCGAATTGAGAACCGTCGACGGCGACACGGGTGAAGTGCTGGCCCCGGGTGAACAGGGGGTCCTCGAAGTGCGCTCGGCCCAAGCGTCGTTCGATTCCTCGGGGTGGGTTCGAACAAGTGACCTCGTGGTAATCGACGACGAGGGTTTTCTCTGGGTAAAGGGCCGCGTCGACGACGTGATCGTCCGTGGTGGGTTCAAAATTGACCCTTCGAAGGTCGCTGCGGCGCTTCAAGAACACGACGACGTGCGAGAGGCTGCGGTCGTCGGGCTCACCGATGAGCGCCTCGGCCAAGTGCCCGTCGCGGCCGTGACGCTGCGAGAAGGAATCGACCACCTTGACCTCAAGGAGCTCTTTGATTTTGCCCGCGCGCGACTGACCCCCTACGAGGTGCCACGCGACATCGTGGTCGTTGAAGCGCTGCCCCTCACGCCCTCGATGAAGGTGAGTCAACCGGCGCTGCGCGCGTTGTTCTCGAATTAGAGAACGGACCTAGACGCTTGTAAGCGACGGTTACGTCCGAGGCAGGCCCAGCACGCGCTCGGCCAGGATGTTCTTCTGAATCTGGTCCGTACCGCCGTAAATAGAGACCGCCGGGCTGAAGAGACACAGTTCTTGGACCACGCCCGCTGGTGATCGATCGCCGGCCCAGAGCATCCCCTCGGCGCCGAGCATTCGCATGCCGAGGTCCCGAGCTATTTGCGCGCAGTTCGTCGAGAGCAACTTGCCGATCGATCCGCCGGCGCGCGCGAGGAGACCGTGGGACCCTTGATCCTGGGCGCGTTGTTGGGTGAACTGCGCAATGCGTTCAATACAATAGAGCCGGACGAGTTGGTCACGCACGAGTCGATCTTTCGCGGTGCCGTTGCTAGAGGCGAGTCGGCGAAGTTCTTGGTACGCGCGCCCGCGCATGGCGAGCGACGTGCCTGAACTCGGTCCGCCGGCCTGCTTGACCGAGTCACTGGCCCGGCTGGTCAACATCTTGCCGCGAACACCTGGCACCGCGCCCACCGCGCCACCACCGCCGCCCAGCCCAACGCGCTCGTTCATCAGCGTCGTACGCGCGACGGCCCACCCACCGTTGAGGTCGCCCACGATTTCGTCGTCGCTGGCCCTGGCACCGTCGAGGAAGACCTCGGTAAACAGCGAGCGACCGGTCATCTCTCGAAGGGGTCTTACGTCAATCTCAGGCTGGTCCATCTCGATCGCGAACCACGTGATGCCGCTATGAGCCGACGCCCCCGGGTCGGTGCGCGCGAGCAGCATCCCGTGGTCGGCCAGGTGTCCATTCGAAGTCCAGACTTTCTGTCCGGTCACGACCCATGTCGCGCTGTCTCGAACGGCGCGAGTCTGCAGCGACGCCAGATCAGATCCCGCGCCGGGTTCGCTAAAAAGTTGGCACCAGTTGCTGACGCCAGCGACGATGTCGGGCAGAAAGCGCCGTTTCTGATCGTTCGAGCCATGTTGGAGTATTGTCGGTCCCGTCAACATGATGCCGAGGCCCGCGGGTGGACCGGGTACGTCTAAAGAGCGAAGTGTCCGGTGCGCAACGAGGGCCTGACCTCGCGACCAGCCGAGACCGCACCATTCGACGGGCCAGTGCGGCGCGGCGTAGCCGGCGCCCGCGAGCAGGGCCCACCAGTCGCCGAGTGTCAGGTCGGCGTTCCATGTCTTCTTCACCCAGCGCGTTACTTGGGCAGTGATCTCGTCGGCGCTCACGTCACTTGGGCTCGTCAAGGGTTCTTGTCTCCATTTCCTTACTGCGTGGACGCTTGCACCTCGAGTGCACCGTCCAACGCCATAGCGTATATTGTCAGACGTAATACAATATCGGTGAATCGTCATAATCCAGATTGGACAACTTCGACCATGGCTGACGCAACAAAGCACGATGAACAAGAAGCTGAAGCCTTTATTGAGGTCATCAAAAGATGGCTAGTTAAGGACGTCGAACCGAACATTCTCGAGTTCGAGCACGCGGACAAGTACCCCACCGAAATGATCGAGCAGATGCGCGAGTTCGGCCTCTTCGGCGCAACGATTCCCGAGAAGTTCGGCGGACTTGGTCTCAGCGTTTCGAGGTATTCACGAATCGTCGAGATCATCTCTGCGGTCTGGATGTCGCTGACTGGGGTGTTGAACTCTCACCTCATGATGGCCGAACTAATCCTTCGCTACGGAACCGACGAACAGCGCAACGAGATGTTGCCGTTGCTGGCCTCGGGGGAGTGGCGCGGCGGACTCGCCCTCACCGAACCCGACTGCGGATCGGACCTACAAGCGATACGCACGACCGCCGCCCGCGATGGCGACAAATACATCATCAACGGAACGAAGACCTGGATTACGAACGCCAAACATGGCAACTGCCTAGCGCTCTTGGTAAAGACCGATCCCGAGGTGCAACCCCGCCACAAGGGCATGTCGCTGTTCGTCGTGAAGCGTTCAGACGGTTACGAGGTGCCGCGTCAACTCGGCAAGCTTGGATACAAGAGCATCGACACCGCGGAGTTAGTCTTCGACGCCGTCGAGGTTCCCCTCGACCGGCTCATCGGCGGTGAGCCGGGCCACGGTTTTCATCAAACCCTCGGAGCATTGGAGCTCGGCCGCATTAACGTTGCCGCGCGAGGAGTCGGTGTTGCCGACGCGGCGCTGCGGGCCTCCCTCGAGTACAGCCGGGTTCGTCGAACTATGGGCAAGCCGATTGGTCAGCACCAGGCGATTCAACTGAAGCTCGCGGACATGGCGTGTCGCACGGCGTCCGCTCGGCTGCTCGTTCGTGACGCCGCGGAGGCCTTCGACGCGGGTCGACGCTGTGACCTCGAAGCGGGCATGGCCAAACTTGTCGCCACCGAGGCGGCCCTCGAAAACTCCATAGAAGCCATGCGAATTCACGGGGCGTATGGCTACTCAACCGAGGGCCATATTGAGCGTTACTACCGAGACGCGCCGTTGCTCTGTATTGGTGAGGGGACCAACGAGATCCAGCGCATTGTGATCGCACGCTCCCTGCTCGCGGAGGAGCATTAGAGATGCGAAACGTATCTAACGAGTGATGAGAAAGAGGAACCATTGTGTCTTCAAAAGTGAATGAGAAAGATGTTGTCATTGTCGAAGCGGTGAGAACACCGATTGGAAAACGCGGCGGGGGTATGTCGGGATATCACTCCGCAGACCTGCTCGGCGTCGCCCAGCGCGAGGTGCTCGCACGAGCCGGCGGGGATCCATCCGACGTGAACCAAGTCATCGGTGGCTGCGTCTCCCAGGTGGGTCAACAGGCCTTTAACGTGACGAGGACGGCGTGGTTGACGTCGGGATTGCCCGAGACGACCGGGGCGACCACCGTTGACAGTCAGTGCGGCTCATCCCAGCAGGCCACTACCCTGGCTCACGCGCTGTTGGCGTCGGGCCTGGTTGACGTGGCGGTGGCGTGTGGTGTCGAGGTGATGAGCCGCGTGCCACTCGGATCCGGAATTTCCCAGGGCGTGGGCAAGGGAGTGTCCAAGTCTTACTTTTCTCGCTATGAATACACGACACAGTTCGAGGCCGCCGAGCGCATGGCCGAAGCCTGGGGACTGACGAGGACTGACGTCGACATGCTCGGCGTTGAGTCGCAGGCCCGGGCGGCGAAGGCCTGGGCGGAGGGTCACTTTGATACCCAAGTGGTGGGCCTCGACGCCCCGGACGCCGACGACCAGGGTCGCCCGACGGGTGGCACACACCGCGTGGAGTGTGACGAGTGCCTGCGTCCGACGACCATGGAGGGCCTCGCGAAGTTGAAGCCGGTCGCCCGCGAGGACGGCATCCACACCGCGGGTACGTCGTCTCAACTCGCCGACGCCGCCGCGGCGGTGTTGTTAACCCGTCGCGAGGTTGCCAGGTCGCTCGGTTTGAAGCCGCGAGCGCGCATCCTGGATTCTTGTCTCGTGGGATCTGACCCGATCTTGATGCTGACCGGACCGATTTCCGCGACGAAGTTGCTCTTGGAGCGAAACGGTATGACAATCGACGACATTGACGTCATCGAGATCAACGAGGCGTTTGCCTCGGTGGTGTTGGCTTGGGAGCGAGAGATCAAGCCCGATGACGCCCGGGTTAATCCCAACGGCGGGGCCATTGCGATGGGTCATGCGCTCGGCAGCACGGGTTGCGTGCTGTTGACGAAGGCACTGCACGAGCTCGAGCGCACTGATAAGTCACTGGCGCTGATCACGATGTGTTGTGGTGGCGGCATGGCGACGGGCACACTCCTGGAACGCATTTGATGAGCGACGAAACTCCCATTATTCTCGACAACCGAGTCGCGATCGTCACGGGCGCTGCGGGCGGCCTCGGACGGGCGCACGCGCTGCTGCTCGCGAGGTACGGCGCGCGGGTCGTCGTGAACGACCTCGGCACGCTCGTCGACGGTAATGGATCTGACGAGAGCGCCGCGGCGGCGGTGGTGAACGAGATCACAGCTGCTGGTGGCGAAGCGATTGCCGACACCAATTCGGTGACGACACCAGAAGGGGGCCAAGCCATCGTCGACGCCGCCATCAAAGCCTTCGGACAGATTGACATTGTCGTCAATAACGCGGGAATCCTTCGCGACAAATCATTTCAGAACATGACCCCAGAGTTGGTAGATGGAGTCTTTGACGTCCACCTGCGCGGTGCCTTTAACGTCACGAGGCCGGCCTGGCTGCACTTTCGCGAACAGGGTCACGGGCGAGTCATCAACACGTCGTCCAACGCCGGCATACTTGGCAATTTCGGTCAGGCCAACTACGGCACGGCCAAGGCGGGCCTCGTCGGGTTTACCAATGTGCTCGCGATCGAGGGGGCGAAGCACAAGATTACGGTGAACGCCATCGCGCCCATCGCCAGAACGCGCATGACCGAAGACATTCTGGGTAAACTCGCCGCACGGCTCGCCCCGGAACTGGTCTCGCCCCTGGTGGTGTGGCTCGCCAGTGACGAGTGCCAAGAGACCGGCCGGGTCTACAGCGTGGGTGGGGGACGAGTCGCTCGATTCTTCACCGCAATGAGTGACGGGTGGTCGCGAAGCGACGGAGAACTTTCGCCCGAGGACGTGCGAGACCACTGGGCTGAGATCAACGACGACACACGCTTCAGTGTTCCCGAAGGTATTGCCGACGACTTTCGCGCCCTGCGTCAAGCCCTCAACCCCGGGGCCTGATCGCTCGCAGTGACGTCGCCAACGGTTCCTCTCCGGATGCGGACTTCGTGAAATCGTAAGTTGCAGTGGCGAGAAGGAATGGAGGACCAAGGTATGCGCAATGAGGGTAACTACTTCGAGGATTTCAGTGTGGGCCAGGTTTTTCAGCACCCACTGGGTCGAACCATCTACGACGCGGATAACGTGTGGTTCACGCTGCTCACGATGAACACTAATGAGCTGCACTTCAACGTCGACTTTGCCTCGCGCACCGAACACCACCGAGAGCTCGTGAACTCGGGCCTGACGATGGCGATCGCGCTCGGTATCTCGGTGTCGGACATCAGTCAAAACGCCGTCGCTAATCTCGGCTGGGACGAGGTTCGTCTCGTCGCACCCGTCTTCGTCGGTGACACGCTGTATGGCGAGAGCATCATCACCAGCCTTCGCGAGTCGGCGTCTCGTCCCTACGCGGGCATCATGTCGTGCTTTACGCGCGCTCTGAACCAAGACGGCACCGAAGTGTTGAGCTACCGTCGAACGGTGATGGTTTACAAGCGGGACGCCGGCTCGTTTGCCCGGCGATTTCCCGAAGCCAAGGACCCCATCAGCAACAGCGTAACCGTACGCAGTGAAAAGCCTCAGCCGTGAAGCTCACGACGCACCTCAACTACGCGGGCGGATTCAAAGAGGGCGTCAGCGAAGTTGTCGACATGGAGAAGTCGGGCCTCGACCTCATCTGGGTCGCCGAGGCCTACGGGTTCGACTCGCCGTCGCTGATGGGCTACGTCGCAGCGCGTACCACCACCGTCGAGATCGGCGCAGCGATTTTGCCCATCTTTACCCGCACGCCCACGCTGATCGCGATGACGGCGGCCGGTATCGACGCGCTCTCCGATGGTCGCTTTCATCTCGGTCTCGGTGCGTCAGGCCCTCAAGTGATTGAGGGTTTTCACGGTGTGCCTTACACAAACCCGCTCGGGAGAACGCGCGAGATCGTGGACATCTGTCGCGACGTCTGGCGGCGTGATTCACCTCTGCACCACGAGGGCAAGAACTACATCTTGCCGCTTCCCGAGAATCAAGGAACGGGACTGGGTAAAGCTCTCAAGATTATCACGAAGCCCCTGCGCGGTGAGATACCTATCTGGATCGCCTCGCTCGGCGAAAAGAATGTGGCGCTGACCGCCGAGATCGCGGATGGCTGGATACCATTCTTCTTCATCCCCGAGCGCGCCACCAATGTCTTTGGCGACGCGCTCGCAGCCGGTCGTGCGAAACGTGGCTCCTCTCTGGGCGAGCTGATGGTGACGGCCGGTGGACTCCTCGCCATTGGTGAGGACGAGGCCACGACTCAGCTCCGCTCGCGACAACGCTCGACTACGGCGCTCTACGTTGGCGGCATGGGGGTGAAGGGCAAAAACTTCTACAACGATCTCGTCGTGCGCTACGGCTTTGCTAAGGAGGCAGAGCTCATCCAAGATCTCTATCTCGCCGGAAAGAAGAAGGAAGCTGAAGCGGCGGTGCCCGACGAATTCCTCGAACTCACGACGCTCTGCGGCCCCAAAGGTTACGTGGCCGAGAGGATTGCCGCCTTCAAAGAGGCGGGGGTCACGCACTTGCAGGTGCACCCGATTGTCCAAGCGGGACAGACCAAGGCGTCACTTATCGAGACGGTAAAGTCCCTGATTTAGAGCCGCCTATCTCGTTTCGCATGTCTACTGTTTTCAAGAAAACATGTTGTTTCTTGTCGGTCTGGTCGCGTGGTGTTGGGGAAATATGAGGCCTAAAATGAGGCCTGTTGGTGCCCGTGGCGTTGACCACCATTAGCTCGTCCATGACGCCTTGAGGACGCAACCTTTCACCGAGTCGGTAGAGCGGCATCCGCACGGCACGGTCGTGAACTTCATTGGATGGTTCTTGGGCATGAATGTCATTGGTAGTTCCAAGGAGAGCCTTTCCTCCCTGTTGCTTCTTGATTGAGTGAAACGGTTAATGGCATCAGCGATCGGTCCTGGTGACCGAGGTCACATTGGCAGTTGCTTGACCGGACTGACGAACTCCTCGTGATTCGCGCCGACCCAATATCATCTGGGGTAATGGCTCGAATCAACGCGGATTGGTAGTGAGGTCTGATGGCTGAACCGCTCTCGGCTCAGATGATGTGGGATGACCGGTACCGTACCGAGGAATACGTGTACGGGACCGAACCGAACGCCTTCTTGCTAGAGAACGTGGACGAAATCCCTTCAGGTGACGTACTGTGCCTCGCAGACGGTGAAGGTCGCAATTCAGTGTTCTTGGCCAAACGAGGGCGGCGAGTCAGCGCCATTGATCTTTCGGAAGTAGGGGTGACCAAGGCGCGTGAATTGGCTCGGTCCCGTGGGGTGGACATCAACTTCGTGGTCGCCGACCTTCGGACGTACGACATGGGAGTCGAGCGCTGGGGTGCAATCGTCTCGATCTTCGCCCATATGCCACCGAAGGTTCGAGCCAATGTTCATGCGCGTGTCGTGACGGCACTTGCTCCTGGAGGCGTCTTTGTGCTGGAGGCCTATCGACCAGATCAAAAAGGGCGCGGCACGGGGGGTCCTTCGCTGCCCGAGATGATGATGAATCTCGAAGAGCTTCGTCGCGATTTCGCGGCTCTCGATTTGACAGTGGCCCGTGAAGTAGACCGCGACATTCGGGAGGGTCGTGGTCATCAGGGAGTGGGGGCCGTGGTCCAACTACTTGGACGTAAGCCAATCCACTTGTAGAGACTGGACGCGAACACTCTCAGGGGAGTGATGTTCGTTGCCGCTCGAAAGCTCGCTGGCAGACTAAGGAGGGCGCGAAGGGCCCAAGCGGGTTATGCGGAAACCTGCACAGTTCGCATCAGTCGAGTGAAGACACTAGTGGGTTCTAAATGTCAATGGCATCAGATGCTCGGGACCGTTCATTTGACGAAGAGGGCGAAACTGACGAATTCTGGTTCATTTTTGATGTCGAATGGCCAGTCAATCATCCCGGACTTCGTGAAGCTGTCAGCGAAGCCAAACAGCATGGCGTACGGACCGCAGTCTCCAATCCGTGCTTTGAAATTTGGTTAATTCTGCACTTTCAAGATCAAAGCTCTTGGCTAGACAACGGCGACGCAAGAAGGCTGCGCAGGAAACTCGACGGTTCAGGCGACAAGGGTGTGAATGCCACCGCCTACATGCACATAGCGAAAGACGCATTTCGACGTGCAAGGGATCTCGACCGCCGCCACTCTCTGAATGCAACGGATTTTCCGCAAGATAATCCTTCATCTGGCATGCATCAACTGTTGAAGTCGATAGGGTTTGACGAAACCTGAGGCCTAGAAAGAGGCCCGTAATGGGGCGACACCGAGATCGTTGCCCTACGGTTGGGTGGACTGTCCAAGACTCAGAGTCGCCAGCTAGTCGGCGTCTTGAACGAACTCGCGTTTCTGGTTGACATCATTCGTCATGAGGAACCCGACTTAGACCAACTCGGGATTACGAAGAAAGCGTCGCGCGTACCTATCGGAATAATGAGAAAGTCGTATCCCCTTCCTGACCAGGCGGTTGCCGCATTGGTCGAAGTAGCTGACGACGTTAACTAAGAAAGAGGGGACCAGACGTCGAATCCGATATTGCGAAAATGTGAGGCTTGAAATGAGGCTCATTGCGTTGCCTAATGTCGATCACGACTCTCTAAAAACTATGTTGTGCTGTCGAGCCCTTGGCAAGATTCTTCCATTTCGTTCAGAAACACCGCGACCGTTGGGGTCCACGAGCGTGAACGTTCACCTACTAATAGTGGGCCTGTTCAGTAACGCATGATGAGTGACAGATCAGTAACGGCTGATCTGTGACACTTTGATTGATTATTGCTCTTTTGGCGGTCGTTGTGCCCGCTTTTTCCTGACAGCTCCTTTCGTTGTTCGAAGCACGGCCTTTAAAAATTCGTTCCCGTCCCACACTTCGAGAGTCGATTCGGTCACCTTAACGTCAACGACGTGGTGGGCTCGATGCTTGCCGGCGCTGAAGACTTGCCCGCTGACGGCGATGATGCCGTTGGCCGCCACCGTGCGCGTCACCCACTCGTCACCGGAGCGATTAATCGCGACCGACGCGTCGAGGGGCAGGTTGGTCGTGAGGGTCCGTCGACTGAAGCGCTCCAGGGGCGTCGCCATGCCCATCTCTTGGTGGGGCCGCTCGGTGTTGTATTCGTGGACCCACGCGTCGAGCTGCTCTTGAAGGTCCTGGAGCGAAGTGAAGGTTCGCTCGCTGACGAACTCGCGACGCAGCGAGTAGTGCCACCTCTCGATCTTGCCGGTCGTAGTGGGGCTGCGGGGCTTGGTCAGGATGTGGTTGATCCCGTTCTCCCGGCAGATCTTGTCGAAGAGGACCTCGGTGTCGTTGCGACCGAAGCGTCCGGTGAAGACCTTGCCATTGTCAGTCAATATCTCTTCGGGCACGCCCCAACGCGTCAACGCCGCCACGAAGTGCTCACAGACCGGCCTCGCGGTCGCCCTGGCCATCACCCCGTGACAGACCATGAAGCGTGAGTGGTCGTCGATGCCCGTGAGGATCTTGGCTTCGGTGCCGTCGGTAGTAAAGATCGAACCCACGACGTCCATCTGCCAGAGCTCCATGGGGCGGCCCCGCTCCCAGCGTTTGTAGGTCTTGAGCACCTTTTGGCGATCGCCCTTCACGACGAGTCCAGAGCGCAGCAGGGCGCGGTAGATCGCCATGTGCGACGGCGCAGGATCGAAGCCCGCCTTCTTCAGCTCGAACTGAATGCGCTTGGGCCCCCAGAGGTGGTGACGTCGTCGCATGTCGAGCACGCGCACCTCCAGCACGCCGTCCATCTGGTGGGGGACGTGGTGTGGTCGGTGCGACTCGTCGGCGAGGGCCTCCAAGCCCCCTTCTTCGTATTTGGCGAGCCAGCGGTAGACAGTCTGGCGCGTCACGTTGAACTTGGCCGCGATGTCGGTGATGGAGAAACCATCTTTCATCACCATCGTCACGGCGTCATAACGTTGTTCCATTTTGCTGATGTCCTTTAGCACGGGCCACCTCCTCGACGTCTAAGTCGACGCCTCAAAGGGGCGATGTGTCAAGGATCAGCCGTTACCGTGTCGCGCATCAGGCGTTACTGAGTAACAGAACCTCCGTTATCGATCTGTCTAGGATCAACCGAGATAGAACA
>Ga0208080_1000024_pt1 | contig 66752 bp, 47 predicted proteins | sample NGESurdeep092012_3_FD_184476 | JGI IMG/M metagenome (GOLD analysis project Ga0208080, IMG submission 184476) | Arctic peat soil microbial communities from Barrow, Alaska - NGEE Surface sample 210-3 deep-092012 (SPAdes) | ecosystem: Environmental > Terrestrial > Soil > Wetlands > Peat ...
GGTGGTGGAGGCGGCGGTGGCGGCGGTGGCGGCGGTGGCGGCGGTGGCGGCGGTGGCGGTGGTGGTGGTGGTGGCGGCGGAGGCGGCAACACACTCCGCATGCTCGGCGGAAACGCGACGACGGCCGACATGATCAAGAGCACCGAGCGCGGTATTCTGGTCACGCGCTTCTGGTACATCCGCAGCGTGGATCCGCGCACGATTGTCAACACTGGCCTGACGCGCGACGGCACCTTCCTGATCGAGAATGGAGCAGTGACGCATCCGGTGAAGAACTTCCGCTTCAACGAGTCGCCGATCTTCTTCCTCAACAACCTCGAGGCAATCGGGCCGTCGGTGCGCATCAATGCCTCCGAGGCGCTCGGAGCGGGTGGCGCGACGTACATGCCCACGCTCAAGGTGCGCGACTTCACCTTCAGCTCGCTGTCGGATGCCGTGTAACTTGCGAGGCTGCTGAGACATGACGCTGCACGCGGCGATGAGGTTGCGCTGTCGCGTGGTCATGTTCGTCACGGCGGTGCTGGGGAGTGCGACGACCAGCACCGCTCAGGTCGCGGTGTCGCCTCCCGCGCCACAGAATCCGTCGCCGATGGTGGAACGCTCCCGCGCTCATGAGAGGATCGAGACGCGGGAGCTCGCCGGAACGCGGCGGACGTTCGAGGGGCCGCTTGCGAAGCCGGTGGAGGTATTCGTTCCCGCCGAGACGCGACACGCCGACGCGCTGCATCTCGTCATCCATTTTCACGGCGGCGCGTTCATTCCGGAGTACGCCGTCTCACAGCTCGCGAACGATCATGTCGTGGCGGTCGTGAATCTCGCACCAGGCTCGGGCGTCTACGACCGCACCTTCTCCGAGCCGGCCGTCTACGACTCGCTGCTCGCGGCGATCGGGCGCGAGGCATCGGCCGCCTTGAATCGCGCGGCGACGTTCACTGACGTGACGCTCGTCGGCTTCAGCGCGGGGCACGGCGCAATTCGCGCCATCCTGCGCGACTCGGCGCACTTCGATCGCGTGAACGCGGTACTCCTCCTCGACGGGCTGCACACGTCGTACGTCCCGGCGAACACGGTGGTGGAGAAGGGCGGTACGCTCGACGAGAGCAACCTCGCGGCATTCGTGCGCTTCGCGCGAGCGGCGATGCGCGGCGAGAAACGCTTTCTCATCACGCACTCGGAGATCTTCCCCGGCAGCTTCGCCAGCACGACGGAGACGACCGACTATCTCATTCAGGTCCTCGGCCTGAAGCGAACGCCCGTGCTGCGCTGGGGACCGCGCGGCATGCAGCAGCTCAGCGAGGCGAAGCAGGGCCGATTCGAGATTCAGGGCTTCGCGGGCAATGCGGGGCCGGATCACATCGACCAGTTCCAGGGGATGCCGGAGTTCCTGCGAAAGGTGCAGGGGATGTGAAGCAATGGACTAGCTCGCGGGCCGACTCGCCTGCATCCGCTCCTGACGCTGCCGCGTGAGATGCGGCACGATGCCGAGGATGCGCTCGATCAGCATCAGTTGCCCGCGATGATGCATCTCGTGCTCCTTGGGGCTCATCAGGCTCTCCAAACGAGTGCGCTCGTGCTGGCCCGAGGGATCCGTGAACGTCTCGGCCAGGAACTCCGGCGTGAGCGATTCGAGCCACGCGGCGAACCGGTCGCCTTTGGTTCTGAGCAGATCGACGATCTCCGCCTTCGAGCGCGTCTTCTTCTCCTCCGCGGCGGCACGCGCCACCATCGCCGGAAAGTCATAGCCCTTGAGCGTCGTGACGCGCTTCTCGCGATGCATGTCCTCGTACATCATCGCCGAAATCGCGATGTGTTTGAGCGTCGCGCCAACCGACATCGTGCCCGGTGCAGCAACGAAGTCGTACTGCGACTCCGGAATATCTTCCGCAATCTGGATCGTGTTCTTGCGAACCGTCCGGAACCCGCTCGCCAGCTCGTTCGCACCGTAGGTGCCCATCGCGATCTCCTTGTGGTTGGTGTTGCGTCGGACGAAGGTTGAAACATGGGGCATCGCCTACGGTACGGGTGGCCGCGCCACCGATGGCGCGCCGTTTCCGCCGCTCGCCTCCTTCAACAGCTTCTGGCGCGTGAGGTAGCTCTCGCCGTGCATGATCCAGTCCGCGGCCGGCTCGCCCTTCAAGAAGTGCCCGAACCATTCTAATTGTCGCCGGGCATAATCCATCTGACTTTCCGGCCGTGCCACGCCGTGATTCTCGTCGTTATAGATCAGATAGACCACCTGCTTGCCGAGCCGGCGGCCAAAGTTGTACAGCTCGGTACTCTGCCAGTAGTTCACGTTGCCATCCGCGTCGCCTTCTTCAAGAAGCAGCGGCGTCTGGAGCGAGTCGATGGCAAAGACGGTCGAGTTGCGGATATACGCCTGCGGATCTTCCCATAGCGAGACCTGCATGCGTTCCTGTCCGGTCTCGAAGTGGCTGGTCTCCGGAGCGCCCGTGTTGAACGACGTGTATCCGTAGAAACTGACAAGATCGGTGAGGGGCGCACCGGCAATCGTCGCGGCGAACAGCCCTTTGCCATGCACCGCGTAGAACGCCGACTGATACCCGCCCCACGAGTGCCCCATGTTGCCCACTCGTTTCGGATCGATCATCCCCATGGCGAGGACAGTGTTCACCGCTGACGTCACACAATCGAGACCGGAAAAGCCCGCGTCCCGCGGCTGGAACACGACGTCGGGGCGTAGTACGAAATAGCCATTCTGGCTGAACACCGTCGCGTTGTAGGTCGCACGGTCAGTCGGAACGACGTACTGATGGAATCCCTGCGACAGCTTCTCGTAGTAGTACACGACCATCGGATACTTCCTGCCGGGTTGATAGTCCGCCGGATACGTCAACATCATCTGAAGGGTGTCGCCGCGCTTGTTCGTGTAGGGCAGCAGCACCTGCTTGCCCCAGGCGTAGTCTGACTGAAATGCGTTGGTGTGCGACACCTGCTTGGCATCCCTGAGCGCGGCGCTGCCGACGAAGAAGTCGGGCGAGTCCTCATACGACTGCTGCTCGAACAGGAAGACGTCCGCGCCCTTCGCCTTCGCGAGGCGTCCCACACCCTTGTCGAGCCACACGATCCGCTCTGCCGGCTTACCAATCGTGATTCGTGAGTAGCCGCTCTTCTTGTTGTACTCGCCGGTCGCTGAGAGTGTGATGGGCTTGTTGGGATCGATCCAGCGGTCCTCCAGATTCGCGGGCTCGGCGACTCCGCCACCGAAGCCACCGCCACCACCTCGGCCGCCACCCGCACCGGCACCGGCACCCAAGCGCACCACGCGATACACCGTCGAATCTTCCTTGCCGCGCGTGAGTCGCACGGGATTCGTTCCGTTCACATTCACGAGCCATACGTCGAAGCGGTCGTAGAGCAGCACGGACTTCTCACCCTTCGTCCAACCCGCGACGCCGTACGGCCGGCGCTCCGGCACCGGGTGGTCATCTTCCATATTGACGAAGACGCTCCGCGCATTCGCGGTGAGGTTCGCGCGCGTCTTCGTGGCGACATCATACGACCACCACTGTCCGCCCTGCGAATACAGGAGATAGCGACCGTCTGGGCTCATGCTCGCGCCGAACGCGGAGCCAGCGAGCACCTTGTCGCGCGCGCCGGTCGCGACGTCGATCGTGTAGACGTCGCGAACCGCGCGTCCCGACGTGATTTCCTTGAAGTACGGCGCCTCGTCGGACGCGATCGCGACCCTGCGATTGTCGGAGAGCTGAACCGTCTCGAGCACATCGTCGGCGAGTCGGACAACCGTGTTCGGGGCAAGATGCCAGGCTGCGAGATACGTCTTCTGGCGGTCCTGCGCCGCCTGGCGATCCTGCTGGTGATATTCGCGCTGGTCTTTCCAGTGCCACACCTCCACTCGCGCCGGCGCCGGGCCGCTCCCTCGGGCGGACGCGACAGGCTTCGGCTCGCGCGGTGCAATCCCGAAGAAGAGCATGCTGCCGTCGTCGGACCATTGCGGACGCCGATACGAAGCCACGCGCATCCCAACCGGGAACGACTTGTCTGTCGCGAAGTCGTAGACCTGCTTCGCCGGTTGGGCAGCGCTCACCTTGCGCCACGCGACGACGGTGAAGCCGGTGTCAATGAAGGTGCTGTCCACGCGACTGCGAAAAGCGACGAGGTCCTCACTGCGCGCGCGCCACTGAACGTTGGTGTACTGCGCGTCGCTCGCATCGAGGGAACGGATGCTGCCGGTGGAAGCATTCAAGAGCTGCACGCCATTCCCGGTCTTTCCGTCGACGTCGATAGTCATCGCCAGTAGCGCGCCATCGTCGCTCCACGCATACTCGGCGACATTCCCAAGCGTGACATCACTGCCCTGCTCGAGATCCCGCACGACCAGATCCGCTCCGCGACTCACACGTCCCGGCGTGGGATAGCGACGCATGGCGACGTGTCGGCCGTCCTTGCTCGTGATAAACGACTGGATGTCCGCGAGCACGGTGGTCGCGCCGGACTGGAGATCCACGATGCCGACCTTGTTGCGGGGAGGCGCGGCGGCCGCTCCGCTCGCCCCAGCCGCTCCTCCACCACTGCCCCTTCCACCTCGACCGGCCCGTCCACCGCCAGCCGTGTCCGGCGTGATGGTGTAGATCAGCCAGCGACTGTTTCTGCTGAACGTCGCGCCAGTCCCGTTGCGCACCGTCTGTTCCGAGTCGGATGCCACTTTGCGAAATCGCAACTCGCTGGTGCCGTTGGCGCGCCGGAAATCGTACGCAACCCACGCGCCGTCTGGCGAAAGGTCGCCGTTGCCGAGCGTCTCCCACTTGGCCCAGTCGGCCGTGAGGGCGGGGGAACGTGCGGCCGAGGTTGCCGCACCGGCCTGCGCGACCTGCTGTGCGGCAAGTGGCGCGGCGAACATGACGAGAAATGACGCAAGCGAGCGGATGGCGCGTGACATGCTGGCTCCGGCGTGAGGCGTGCGGCGAGGTACAAGCTTATCTCGCAATGGCACTCGGTGTCCATCCCGCGCACGCTGGGTCTGTACCGGATTGCGACTTGGCGATAGCTTCGGATTGGTGTCGCGTGGAGCTCATTCTCATCTTGTCGCTGCGGTGTTAGGCTGCCGCGACGCCCGATCCTCTCACCGTCCATTCCGTATGCGATTCTCGACCTTCGTCACGTTGGCGATTCCGTTGCTGTTCGGCGGATGTCAGCGTGCAGCAACGACTCCCGCGCCTGTCCGTCACGCGTCCGTATCCTCGGATGCACTGCCGGAGACAGGAACATTTTCCATCATCGCCTACGACACCGCGACGGGCGAATGGGGAGGCGCGGTGCAGTCGCGCGTGTTCTCGGTCGGCAATGGCGTGTTGTGGGCCGAAGCCGGCGCGGGCATGGCGGCAACGCAGGCCGTGGTAGACGTGAGTTATGGTCCGCAAGCGCTCGCGTTGCTGCGACAGGGTAAGTCCGCCGCGGACGTCGTGAAATGGGTCTGGGAGCACGATCCCGACGCCGACACCGCGCGCTGGAGCAAGACGGGCCGCCAGTTCGCCGTCGTCGATTCCAGGGGCAACGTCGCTGCGTACACCGGGCCAACGGCTCCCACTGCGGCGAGTGACAAGCAGGGCGCTCACGTCAGCGCGCAGGGAAACACGCTCGCCAACACCAGCGTTCCGGATTCGATGGTGGCGGCATTCAACCGTACGAGTGGCCACTTGGCGTTTCGTCTGCTCGCTGGCATCGAAGCGGGTCAGGCCGCTGGAGGCGACAAACGCGGCAAGCAATCGGCGGCGATGCTGATCGTGAAGAAGTGCGGCGGCGTGTGGCTTCACAACGACGTCGTGCTTCGGCTTCAGGTGGACGACAGCCCCGAGCCGATCGTCGAGCTCCGGCGTTTGGTCGAGAAGGCGCCGCTGCCGCCAAGGGGCGTGACGAACGCGCGCAACGATCCCGCGTGCCGATGACGCATAAGGCGCCGATCGTGGTGCTGTAGTTGACATGGACATATATATGTCATAGTATATATGCCATGAAACGGACCACGATGTTCATCGACGAGGCGTTGCTGCGTCGCCTCCAGCGTTTGGCCCAGCGACAAGGCGTAAGTTACGCCACGCTGGTCCGTGAGGCGCTCGCGCAATACCTCGACAGTCCGCGCGTCAGCGGCGAACTCCCCTCCATCGCGGGACGATTCTCCAGCGGCGACACCGATACCTCTGTGCGGGTCGATGAATTGCTCTGGCGCGACCCACACCAGTGACGGTGGTCGCTGACACGGGTGCGCTCTACGCACTCGTCGATGTCAGTGATGCGTGGCATGCTCGCGTAGTCGCTTGGTGGCGTTCACAATCGAGCACGGTCGTCGTGCCGATCACGGTGCTCCCCGAGGTCTGTTATCTGCTCCAGACGCGAATTGGTCCCGCCGCTGAGTTTGCGTTCGTGCAGGCCGTGGCCGAGGAGGAGTTCACGGTGGAGTCAGCGGAGCCCGAGGATCTCGTGCGAGCGGCATCGTTGATAGACAAGTACGCCGATCTCCCACTCGGATTTGTGGATGCGAGCATCGTGGCCATCGCCGAACGACTGGAGACGCGAGACATCCTGACCACCGACCGGCGTCACTTCTCGGTCGTTCGCCCGCGGCACGCAAAGAGCTTCACGCTCCTGCCGTGAACCGACGACGAGGCACTGCCCCGTCCTCACCGTCCATTCGGCGCCACCCGCCGTCGAGCCGCACGTACTCGTCATGAACCCCGTCGAGAGTCACGCGACCTCGTTTCTCGGAGCCATCGATCAACGCCCTTTCAGAACGCCCAATCGGCACGGGCTATTGGTCGCCTTGTGAGCGTAGGTGCTGGCATGCATTGTTGTCGTCCTGAGCCCTTCGCTTCGCTCAGGACGACGAACAAGTCACGTCGCCATAACTCAACGATCCCTCATGAACATCAATAGTCCTCGCACGCGACGTGTGCTCGTTCGCTCCCTGCTGCTGCTCGGCGTCCTCGCGACCTCGCTGCACGCTCAGAAGCCGACAACCTATTTTCCGCCGCCCGGCAAATGGCAGACGAAATCGCCCGCCGCACTCGGCATGGATGCCGCCAAGCTCCAGGAGGCGGTCGACTACGCGCAGGCTCACGGGAGCACCTGGGACTTCGAGAAGGATCAGGTCCGTACCTTCGGCACACCGCTCGGACCGCTGCCGAAGCAGCGCGCGGCGACGAACGGCATCATTCTCCGTCACGGCTACATCGTCGCGCAGTTCGGCGACACGAAGGCGAGCGACCCCGTGTACAGCGTCGCCAAGAGCTTTCTGTCGACGCTCGCATCCCTCGCCGTCGATCGCAGCCTCATCAAGAACGTCAACGACCCCGTCGCCAGCTACATCCACGACGGCGGCTATGATTCCCCGCACAACAGCAAGATCACGTGGAAGAATCACCTCCAGCAGGAGAGCGAATGGGAAGGCACGCTCTGGGGGAAGAACGCCGACTTCGTCGGCACTGAGCAGTTCGGCCGAGGTGAGCGCAAGCCGCGTGCAATTCAGGAGCCCGGCTCCTTTTACGAGTACAACGACGTTCGGATCAACCGGTTCTCGCTCTCGCTGCTGCGGCTATTCGGCACGGGTCTCCCCGACGTGCTCAAGACCAGCATCATGGACCCGATCGGCGCCTCTCACGACTGGCGTTGGGTGCCGTACGACAATTCGCAGGTCGACATCGGCGGGCGTCAGATCGGATCCGTCAGCGGCGGCACGCGGTGGGGTGGCGGTCTCTGGATCAACTCGGAGGACCTCGCGCGATTCGGCCTGCTGATCGCCAATCATGGAAGCTGGGACCAACGGCAGCTCGTCTCCGAGCAATGGCTCAAGGACGCCGTGACGCCGAGCGCCCACGGACCCGACTACGGCTACCTCTGGTGGTTGAACACGAAGCAACGCCAGTGGCCGAGTGGGCCGGCGTCGAGCTTCGCCGCCCTCGGCAACGGATCGAACGTGATCTGGATCGATCCCGATCACGACATCGTCTTCGTCTGGCATTGGTATCAGAATCAGGCGATGGACGGCATGGTGCAGCGCATCATGGCGGCGGTCACCGGCACGTGATCTTGTCGTCCTGAGAGCGCGCGCAGCACAACCGAAGGACTTGCACCTGCTAGTGCGCCGTTGACATGCAGGTCCTTCGCTTCGCTCAGGACGACGACAACTACGACTCCGCCTTCGCTGCGCGATGCATGACGAATCCCGCAACGCCGCGCTCGCAGCCGATGTGATCGAAGAACGCGGCGCTGCCGGCGCGCGCGTTCACGAACAGCGTGCCGCGCGGCGTCGTGTCATACGCCCGATTCATGAGCTGGCGTCCGACTCCTCGGCGCTGATACTCCGGATCGACGACGATGTCCGCGAGCGCGGCGAAGAAATATCCGTCGCTCAGCACACGCGCCACTCCGACGAGACGGTCGCCGCGCCACGCACCGATGTTGGTTGTCCGCTCGAATGCCGACGTCGCGAGCTCGACGTCATGGTCCTCGCGCGAGACGAGATGCAGGAGTGCGAGATAGTCCGCTATGTCGACGCCGGAGGTCTCGTACCTCAACGCCGGAAGAGGAACGCGCGGCACTCCGCTCGCCGCATCCGCCAGAGTCGTGCGCGGCGGCGAAGCGTCGATCTGCTCCGCGGCCGGAGTTCGCGTGCTTCTCCTGTAGCGGTGGAAGCGCTCCCATGCCATTCCAGCGGCGGCGCCGAGCAATAGTCCAAGCGCGCCGAACACCACTCCGACCGCAAACACGATGAGAACGAATTTCAGCACGCCCATCGCGGGGCTGCCGCCGTCGTCGAATCCCGCGGCGATGTACGGCCAGGCGACGGGCGTCGCCGCAAACCAGCCGAGGATGAAAGCGACCAGTCCGACGCCGTCCTTGATGGAGGTCCGGCGCTGTGCGTAGAACTCCGACAGAACGCCTCCTCGGGCGGTTCGATGTTGGCCATCTCGTCCTGCGGGCGGCCACCGCGCAGAACAATAGCACAGATTCGGCGCGTTGCCTTGCTATTCCTTCGCTGAGCCAAGCAGACTATGGTCATGACTGCAACTGATCGCCGACCTGTCCGAGAGCCGCTGAAGAAGCGACCGCCTGCGGCCGGCGGCGGGAAGGCGACGTACGAAGGCTGAGTCCACCATACCGTCTACCATCGAGGAACAGGTGACGCAACAATCTGCTGCGGATACTCACGGGACAGGCAATCTCACGCCTGAATCAGGCCACGGCTTCGTCCGCGCGATCACGCTGACTGACGCGACGATGCTGGTCGCCGGTTCGATGATCGGCTCGGGCATCTTCATCACCTCCGCCGCGATGGCGCGGAGCCTCGGCTCGCCCCTGTGGTTGCTCGTCGCGTGGCTCGTGACGGGCGTGATCACCGTGCTCGGCGCGCTCGCCTATGCTGAGTTGGCGGCGATGTTTCCGCACGCCGGCGGACAGTACGTCTTTCTCCGCGAGTCCATGGGTCCGCTCATGGGCTTTCTCTATGGCTGGACGCTGTTCCTGGTGATTCAGACCGGCACGATCGCGGCCGTCGCCGTTGCCTTCAGCCGCTTCGCCGCCGTGCTCTGGCCGGCGCTGTCCGCCGACCGCTACAGCTGGTTCCCGCAAGCAAATCTCTGTGTATCCTGGCTCGGCTGCACCGATCCTACGAACGCCATTCAACTGGGGCTCTCGCCGCAGCGAATGGCGGCGTTGGCGAGCATCGCGGTGCTCACCTGGATCAATCTGCGCGGCGTGCGGGAAGGGAAGCTCGTGCAGACGACACTCACGGTGATCAAGACCGGCGCGCTGGCGCTGCTCATTCTGCTTGCACTCACAGTCGGCCGCAACGCGACGGCGATCGCGGCGAACTTCCGGGACGGACACTTCGCAGGGACCGTCGACGTGAGTGGCGCCTTCGTCGTCATATTCGGCGCGGCGCTCGTCGGCTCGCTCTTCTCGAGCGACGCCTGGAACAACGTGACCTTCGCGGCCGCTGAGGTCAAGAACCCAAAGCGCAACTTGCCGGTCGCGCTCATGCTCGGGACCGGACTCGTCACGGTGCTGTATGTGCTGGCGAACGTCGCTTACCTCACGGCGCTGCCGATGAACGGCACCGTGGAGGGCACAACGGCGCTCGCTCGCGGAATCACACATGCGACGCAGGATCGCGTCGCCACGGCGGCGCTCGAGGTGATCTTCGGCGCGGCGGGCGCGACGATCATGGCGATCGCCATTCTCATCTCGACCTTCGGGTGCAACAACGGGCTCATTCTCGCCGGCTCCCGCGTGTACTACGCCATGGCGCGCGACGGCGTGTTCTTTCGCAAGGTCGGCACGCTCAACGCCAAGGGCGTGCCCGCGGCTGCGCTCGTGCTGCAGTCCATTTGGGTAGCCGTGCTCTGTCTTACGGGGAGCTACAATCAGCTCCTCAACTATGTGATCTTCGCGGCCCTTGTGTTCTATGCGTTGACGACCGTGGGGTTATTCATATTGCGCGCGAAGCGTCCGGATGCGGAGCGCCCGTACCGCGCGATTGGATACCCGCTGCTGCCGGCACTCTATCTCTGCCTGACGACGGCGGTGATGGTGCTCATTCTGCTGTCGCCCTCGAGCCGGCAAGACGCGTTCATCGGGCTCGCCCTGGTGGTGCTTGGCGCACCCGTGTACTGGCTGTGGCGGAGCATGAAGCGTTAATCGCCAGCATTTCGTGCCCGGTGACGCCAGGCACAGCTTGGCGTAAGATCGCGTTGCCTTGCTATTCCTTCGCTGAGCCAAACAGACTATGGCCATGACTGTAACTGATCGCCGACCTGTCCCAGAGCCGCGGAAGAAGCGACCGCCAGCGGCCGCACCCAGCACAGATGACCGTTTCCTGCCGGTCATGCTGCTGCTCTTCATCGGCTCCGGATGCGCTGCCCTCATCTATGAAATCATCTGGTATCAGTCACTGGAACTGATCGTCGGCTCCAACGCCATCTCCATGGGCGTGGTGCTCGGCACCTTCATGGGCGGCATGTGCGTAGGCAGCCTGCTGCTCCCCAGATATGTCAAACCGGATGAACATCCCCTTCGCGTCTACGCGAAGCTCGAGGCGGGGATCGCGGTGTGCGGCGTGGTGATCCTCGTCGTCCTCCCGTATGCGGGAGGCCTGTACACCTCTGTCGGCGGCTCGGGGTTCGGCGGGCTGCTGCTGCGTGGACTGTTCTGCGCCATTTGCCTGGCTCCTCCCACCCTTCTCATGGGCGCGACTCTACCGGCGGTCGCGCGCTGGGTGCAGGCGACGCCGCAGGGAGTGAGCTGGCTCGGGTTCTTCTACGGCGGCAACATCGCCGGCGCGGTCGTCGGCTGTCTGTTCGCCGGATTCTATCTGCTGCGGCTCTACGACATCGCCGTGGCCACGTACGTCGCGATGGCGATCAACGTCGCGGTGGCTCTCGCCGGCCTCACGCTCGCACGTGTCACCACGTACAAGCCCACGACGACGGAGTCCGATGCGCCGACAATCGAGATCCCGCGACATGCCGTGCCGGTTCTCGTCGCCATTGCCCTTTCGGGCGCCACGGCACTCGGCGCGGAAGTCATCTGGACCCGCCTGCTCACGCTGCTCCTCGGCGCCACGACGTACACCTTCTCGCTCATCCTCGCGGCGGTGCTGGTGGGCCTGGGCATTGGCAGCAGCGCCGGGTCGTTCTTCGCGCGCACTGTGCGCAACCCCCGGCGCTCGCTCGGGTGGTGCCAGCTCGGCATCGTCGTTGCCATCGCGTGGGCCGCGTACTGCGAGACGCGGGCGCTTCCCTACTGGCCGGTGAATCCAGGGCTCGCGAGCAGCGCGTGGCTTCAGTTCCAGATCGATTTTGTGCGCTGCCTGGTGACGGTGCTTCCGGCGTCGCTGCTGTGGGGCGCGAGCTTTCCACTCGCCCTCGCCGCCACCGCTCCCGACCAGCGCGATGCCGGTCGGCTCGTCGGCACGGTGTACGCCGCGAACACCCTGGGTGCAATTCTCGGTGCGCTGGTCGCGAGCCTCGTCCTCGTGGCTGCCATCGGCACGCAGCAGTCACAGCGCGTGTTGATGGCACTCGCCGCGACTGCCGCTCTGATCATGCTGGTTCCGAACTACGCACCGAGCGACGACGCAAGCGACTCCGGCGCGGCAGTGAAAAGCGCGCCGTCCTCCGGCGTGCGCGGCGCGCTTGTCGGCATCGGTATCGTGATGCTCTCCCTCCTGCTCGCCTCCACCGTCATCCCCGTACCGCCGCTCCTCGTGGGCTACGGACGATTCGCCGCGACGTGGTTGAACACGGCCGGTGAATTCATCTTCGTCGGCGAAGGGACGAATTCGTCGATGGCGGTGTCGCGTCTTCCCAACGGCTATCTCAACTATCACAACGCCGGCAAGGTGCAGGCATCGAGCGAGCCGCAGGACATGCGGCTACAGCGGATGCTCGGGCACCTCACCACGCTGCTGCCCGCGCAGGCGAAGTCGGTGCTCGTGATCGGGTGCGGCGCGGGCGTGACGGCAGGAGCGGTGAGCATCAGCCCTGCCGTGGAGAAACTGACGATCGCCGAAATCGAGCCGCTCGTTCCTTCGACGGTGAGCGCTTATTTCGGGGAGTACAACTACAACGTCGTCAGGAATCCAAAGACCCACGTCGAGATCGACGACGCGCGCCACTTTCTCCTGACCACCAACGAGAAGTTCGACGCGATCACGAGCGATCCGTTCGACCCGTGGGTAAAGGGTGCGGCCACGCTGTACACGCGCGAGTTCTGGGAGGTCGCCAAGAAGCATCTCAATCCTGGCGGCGTGGTGACGGTGTTCGTGCAACTCTACGAGAACAGTGAAGCGGCGGTGAAGAGCTCGATGGCCACCTTCTTCGAGGCCTTTCCGGACGGCGTGATTTTCGGCAACACCTATAACGGTCAGGGATACGACGTCGTGCTCGTCGGCCAGAACGGACCGCTCCATGTGGACCTCGACGCCATCGAGGCGCGCCTCGCGCGGCCCGAGTATGCGCTCGTCCGGCAATCGCTCCTGGAGACCGGCTTCGATTCCGGCGTCGGACTTTTCGCGACCTTTGCCGGACGCGCATCTGACCTGAAAGGCTATCTCGCCGATGCGCAGATCAACCGAGACCGGAATCTCCGGCTGCAATACCTGGCCGGTTTCAGTCTGAACCGGTACGACCAGGCGACGATCTACAACAATGTGCTTGCCAACGGCCGCTGGGTGGATGGAATGTTCACTGGGAGTGCCGACAAGCTGGCGTATCTTCGCGCGAAGGTGGCCGTTCGATAGGAAAGGAGAGACGAATATTGATGAAATCGAAAGGGTGCGCCGGAAGCAGTATCAGGAGCATCTGGAGGTGCAGAAGGACTTTCCGCCGGTGAATTTCATCGGCCGCCGGAAGGCGGTGTTCAACATGGGTGCGAATGCGATGGTTGTTGAGCGGCGTTGAGGGCGAAGCGCGGGACTAGCTCCGCACCAATTTCTTGTACGTCACTCGATGCGGCTGATCCGCATCGGCGCCCTTTCTGCGCCGCAGGTCCGCATCGTACTCCTTGAAGTTCCCCTCGAACCACACCGTCTCCGAATTCCCTTCGAAGGCCAGAATGTGCGTCGCAATTCGATCGAGAAACCACCGGTCATGCGAAATGACGACCGCACACCCCGCGAAATCAACAAGCGCTTCCTCGAGCCCGCGCAGCGTATCGACGTCAAGATCATTCGTCGGCTCGTCGAGCAACAGAACATTCCCGCCGCTCTTCAGCAGCTTCGCCAAATGCAGTCTGTTTCTCTCTCCACCTGACAGATCGCCAACCTTCTTCTGCTGATCCGTCCCTCTGAAGTTGAACTGGCTGAGATACGCCCGCGCATTGATCTCGCGGTTGCCCACCTGAATCTCATCGAGCCCGCCACTCACTTCCTGATACGCAGTCTTATTGGGATCGAGAATGCGGCCCTGATCCACGTACGCGAGCTCCACCGTCTCCCCGATCTTGAGCTCGCCGCCATCGGGCTTCTCCTCGCCGACGATCATCCGGAACAGTGTCGTCTTGCCCGCACCATTCGGTCCGATCACGCCGACGATGCCGCCGCGCGGCAACGAGAAGGTGAGATCGTCGAATAGCACCTTGTCGCCGTACGCCTTCTTCAAGCCCTTCGCGATGACGACGTCGTTGCCAAGGCGCGGCGGTGGCGGAATGGTGATCTCGTGCTGCAACACCTTGTCGCCGGTGTCTTCGGCCTGTAGCTCCTCGAACTTCTGAATACGCGCCTTGCTCTTGGCCTGACGCGCGCGAGGCGCCATGCGCACCCACTCCAGCTCTCGTGTCAGGGTACGCTGACGAGCCGACTCGGTCTTCTCTTCCTGCTTGAGACGCTCGCGCTTTTGCTCGAGCCAGTTCGTGTAGTTCCCCTCGTACGGCATCCCCTTGCCGCGATCGAGCTCGAGGATCCACTTCGCGACGTTGTCGAGGAAATAGCGATCGTGCGTGATAGCGACGACGGTGCCAGGAAAGTCTCCGAGGAAATGCTCCAGCCATTCGACGGACTCGGCGTCGAGATGATTGGTGGGCTCGTCGAGCAACAGCATGTCGGGCTGCTCGAGCAGAATGCGGCACAGCGCCACACGTCTCTTCTCGCCGCCAGAAAGCCTCGTCACGTCGGCATCATCCGGCGGAAGACGCAGTGCTTCCATCGCGATCTCGATCTTGTTGTCGAGATTCCACAGATCAAGTGTGTCGATGCGCTCATGCACGCGCGCCTGCTCGTCGAGCAGCTTCGTCATTGCGTCGTCGTCCATCGGCTCGGCGAACTGCATCGAGATCTCGTTGAACCGGTCGAGCAGCTTGCGCTGCGCGGCGACTGCTTCCTCGACGTTGCCGCGCACGTCCTTGGTCGGGTCGAGCTGCGGCTCCTGCGGGAGGTAGCCGATCTTCGTCCCCTTCGCGGCCCACGCTTCGCCCTGAAAGTTCTCATCGACGCCGGCCATGATGCGCAGCAACGAGGACTTCCCCGCGCCATTGGCGCCGAGTACGCCGATCTTCGCGCCGGGATAGAACGAAAGCCAGATATCGTCGAGAATGACCCGCGCCGGCGGAACGACCTTCCGCAGGGCCTTCATGACGTAGATGAACTGAGGAGCCACTTGAAAACGGGATGACAGGATGACGGTCAGACAGTGCGACAGGACGGCTGATATTCCGTCCTAGCCTTTGAATCTAACCGCAACTCGAGAGTGCCGCCGTGCACGTGAGTCACTCGGCGAGGTCTCATCACGGCAGCGAAAGTGCCTTGTGCCGGTGCCTGCCGGAACGCAGCATTCCGGGTGCACGAGCGACCGCGACGACGCGACCCCTGCCAACAGCCTCCCGTCGTTCCCCTCCATGGGGCGCTGCCGCCGGGCTGGCCGGCCGATCTCGTTCCGCCGCCGGCGGCGTCGGTCGTTGGAGGGGGGGAGTTTTCCTGCAGTTCAAAGTTGAAGTTGACGCAGTCATCAGCCGCTCGTAGACCGAGGCGGCGTAAGGACACTCTCTGACGGGGGCCATTGGGAAACAGAACGGCGGAATTGACGATATCGTCAGTTCCGCCGTTTCGTATCGAACGTGTGCCGTGCTGGGATGATGTTACTCCCTTGGGATCTGCGACCATCTCCCAACTCGACAACTTCAACTTTCCACTGCTGGAGAACTCCCCCACTCAACACTTGAGGTCCCAACTGCGCGAGCCCCGCAAAATCGTATATTACGCTCATGCCCGACCCTTCCATCTCGCAGCAACTCCTCAACGGCAACCCGCTGCTGGCGCTCCCCGCCCTGTTCCTGGGCGGAGTGCTCACCAGCCTGACACCATGCGTCTATCCGATGATCCCGATAACCGCGGCAATCGTCGGCGGCCAATCCACGGGAGACGTCGCGTCGTCGCGCATGCGGCCGGTGCTGCTCACGCTCACATACGTCGCTGGCCTCGCGCTGGTCTACTCGGCGCTCGGTGTCTTCGCGGGACTGACGGGCACTCTGTTCGGCAGCGTCAGCACCAACCCCTGGCTCTACTTCGCCATGGCCAACGTGCTCATCCTCGCCGGTTTGAGCATGGTGGACGTGGTACCGATTCGGCTGCCGGCGAGTATGATGACCCGGGCCTCGAACCTCGGGACGGCAGGACGGTTCTCCGGCGCGCTCGCGATGGGCGCCATGTCGGGACTGGTCGCTGCACCTTGCTCGGCACCGGTGATGGCCGCGGTGCTCACCTGGGTGGCGGTGACGCACAGCGCCATGCTCGGCTTCGTCTATCTGCTCACCTTCTCGCTCGGCATGTGCGCGCTGCTCGTCGTGGTCGGCCTGTCGACGGGTGGGCTGGCGCGCCTGCCCCGCGCTGGTGCCTGGATGTTGACGGTGAAGAAAGTGTTCGCGCTCGTCATGCTCGGCGCCGCCGAGTACTACCTCGTGAAGATGGGACAACTGATCATATGATCGCTCGAGCTCGCCTTCGTCTCGCCGCCGCCTTCGTCGCTGGCGCGCTCGCATTCGCCACACCGCGTGTCGTGCGCGCGCAGGATTCAGGTCTCGCCATCGGCAGCACCGCGCCGAGCGCGACGCTCCAGACGCTCGACGGCAAGACTGTTGATCTCGCGCAGGTCGCGAAGGGACCGGCGGTGATCGAGTTCTGGGCGACCTGGTGCGAGAACTGTGAGCATCTGCTCCCCGCGATGAAGAAGGCGCAGGCGACGTACGGCGATCGGGTGAAGTTCGTCGCCGTCGCGGTGAGCGTGAATCAGAGCGTGAATCGCGTGAAGCTGCACGTCGTCAAGTACGGCGTCCCCGGCGAGCAGCTCTTCGACACGAAGGGCGACGCGACGGGGAAGTGGGACGTGCCCGCGACCTCGTACATTGTCGTGCTGGACAGGCGCGGGAAGGTCGTTTACACAGGCGTTGGCGGCGATCAGAACATCGAGGCTGCGATCAAGAAGGCGTTGTGACGAGCGCCTTCGGCCATCAGAAGAGTCCTTCAACCGACAGGTACCGCTCCCCGGTGTCGTAGCAGAACGTCAGCACCCGGCTCCCCGCCGGAATGTCCGGCAGCTTATTCGCGACGGCGGCGAGCGACGCGCCTGACGACGGGCCGACGAACACCGCCTCTTCCTTTGCCGCGCGGACGGCGTAGCGGAAGGCGTCTTCCTCCGTGACCTGGATGTATCCGTCCACCGTGTCGGCGTGGAAGTTGGTCGGGATGAAGCCGGCGCCGATGCCCTGAATTCTGTGCGGCGTGTGCGTGCCGCCGCTCAGCACCGTGGACTTCGCCGGCTCGACCGCAAAGGTCTTGAGCTTCGGCATCGTCTCCTTGAGCACTTCGCTTACACCAGTGATGTGGCCGCCAGTGCCGACGCCGGTGATGAGGTAGTCGATTCCTTCCGGGAAGTCGCGAAGAATCTCCTGCGCCGTCGTTGTCTTGTGGATCTCGACGTTGGCCGGGTTGTCGAACTGCATCGGCATCCAGGCGCCGGGCGTTGCGGCAACGATCTCCTGGGCTTTCGCGATCGAGCCCTTCATGCCGATCTCGCGCGGCGTGAGCTCGAGCTCCGCGCCGTACGCGGTGAGCACACGCCTCCGCTCGACTGAAAAGGAATCGGGCATGACGAGAATGCAGCGGTATCCCTTCACCGCCGCCGCCATCGCGAGCCCGATTCCCGTGTTGCCCGACGTCGGCTCCACGATCGTCGATCCCTTCTTCAGTAGTCCACGACGCTCGGCGTCCTCCACCATCGCGATGCCGATGCGGTCCTTGATGCTCCCACCCGGATTGTTGCGCTCCAGCTTGAGCCACACCTCGACGTTCGGCGCAGCGACGTCGGCGTAGAGTCGGTTGAGTCGGACGTGAGGGGTGTTGCCGATGGTGTCGAGAATGGAGTTGGCTTTCATATTCAAGCGGGTGTCGGGGCGCGCGGCGCGACGCGCCGTGCTCTCGGGGCGGCGGCTGTGCCGCCTCTCGGGTATCTGCACACCAATCTTGTGGCGGTGCGAAGGGTTCCACAGCCCACCGCGGTGAGGGACCTGTTTACATCGAGGCAGCTTCTCGCGCCAGCCCCTCGACGATCTCTCGCACGTGGTGCTCGTTCGTTCTCGGGTTCATGATCGTCACCCGCAGCACTCTTCGCCCGTCGAGCTGCGTCGCCGTTATCCATCCCGCCCCCGACCGGTTGTACCGCTCGCGCAGCTCGCGATTTACCACGTCGAGCGCCTCGTCGTCGAGCGAGCCGTCGCCGACGTATCGGAAACAGAGGATGTTCGACGTCGGCACGTGCAGCACCGCAAACGACGGATGCGCGACGAGCATGTCGTGCATCGCCATGGTGACGTCGCAGAGACGGTCGTAGAGCGCGCCGATGCCATTCGCGCCGTAGCGCTGGAGCGCCACCCAGAGCTTGATGACGTCGGCGCGGCGCGAACACTGGAAGCTGCGCACTCCCTGATCCCACACTCGCTCACCGTCGCCGCCGTGAAAGAGGTACGGTGCGCGCTGCGAGAACGCCGACTCGAGCACTCGCTCGTCTCGGACGAGCAACAATCCCGCCGCCAGGGGAAGAAGCATCATCTTGTGCGGATCCCAGGCGATCGACCGCGCGTGCTCGATGCCGCGCAGACGACTGCGGTGCCGCTGGCTCAAGAGCGCGGATCCGCCATGCGCGGCGTCCACATGGAGCCAGACCCCGTGCGCGTCGCAGAGTGCGCCGATCGTCTGCAGATCGTCGAACGAGCCTGTCGCCGTGGTCCCCGCGGTAGCGACGACGGCCATCACCGGTCTGCCGTCATCATCGAGACGATCGAGCACCTCGGCGAGTGCGTCGGTGTTCATGGCCCAGTCGCGCGTCGGCACCACGATGACGTTGCGCATGCCGATCCCCAGCTCGCCCACGGCGCGCGACACGGCGTAGTGCGTGTGCACGCCACAGATCACGACGGGCGGATTCGCGCCCACACCATTCGTCCACACATCGGGAATCGCCGCCGCGCGCGCGGCGAGCAGCGCGGTGAAGGTTGCCTCGGTGCCGCCACTCGTGAGCGTCCCTCCAGCGCCAGCCTGATAGCCAACGAGATCGCACATCCATCGGATGACGCGGTGCTCGAGCACCGTCGCCGTGGGCGACATCTCCGCGACGGCGACCGACTGGTTGAGCGCGCCGATGATGGACTCCGTCCAGATGGCCGCGGGGAGCGGAGCCGAGACCTGGTGACCGACGGCGCGGGGATGCGTGAGGCGATTGCAGTCGGCGAGAACCTCATCGCGCAACCGACCGACGACGGATTCCAGCGATGCGCCCTCGAGCGGGAGCGGCTCGTCGAAGCGAGCCGCGATCTGCTCGGAGCTCAGCGACGTGCTGACGGGACCGTCGCCAGCGCGAGTCGAGGCGAGATGCTCGACGACGAGATCCGTGAATCGCGCCGCGGACTCGGCGGACATGTCTGCTTCCAAATCGGCGAGAAGATTTTTGATCACCTTGAAATCTTAATCTGTGAGCTGTTCCGCCCGCTCGCCGCCCGCTCGCCGCGCGGTCGCCGCGCGGTCGCGGGCCGAAGAGCGAGCGCCAGCGAGCGGGCGAAGTTCATCCACCCAGCAGCGGCAAAGTAACCAGCTTCCTCGACTCCCCCGTATCCTGCGTCAGGTGCGCCTCGATCCGGTCCACCACCACCAGCTCGTCGAACTTCTCCCGCAGCAGCGCGTTGAGCGCCTCCTTCGGGAGCTCACGGTACAGGCTTAGCGTGACATGCGGCGTAAAAAAGAATCGCGATGGCGCGCTCCGCAGTCCACTCAGCTTGATCCGCTCGTGCAGCGTGCGAAGGGCGCCGTGCGGATCGAGCGGGAGGACGACGATCTCCGTCTGCATGAACTTCGTCGGTCGGCCGAAGCGCAGCGAGATGGGCGCCGTGCCTGCCGCGATGGCGCCGAGCTTCTCCTCGAGCTCCTCGACCGGCGTGTTCGCGGCGATCGGTCCGACCCCGGACGATCCCGCGATCGTGACGTGCGGCGGACCCAGCTTGAGTATCCGCGGGTCGTGCGCGCCCTGCAGCTCGGCGATGCGCGCACCAACCGGACCGGCGATCGGCGCGATGATGAAGATGCCGCTCTTGGGTCCGCGCTTCACGACGAGAGCGCGCTCACGGCGCCTTCGATGAACGCCCTATCGAAACACCGGGTATGAGCGACCACCGCAGCGTGTGTCCGCCGCCCTCGGCCGGAACGATCGACCCGCTGAGGAGCCATTTGTCGAGTTTGCTGCCGGGATGCGCATTGTTGTACCGCACCACCTTCAGGCCAGCGAAAGTGCCAAGGCCCGCGCCGACAATGACGTCGCTCGCCCAGTGCTTGTTGTCGTACATCCGCGAGACGGCGGTCAGCGTCGCGCCACCGAACAGCGCCGGGCCGAAAATCCATCGCGTATTCGGCCACCATCCCGACGTCTCGCTCGACACCGCTGCCGCCGCCGCGAATGCAGCCAGCGCATGTCCCGACGGAAACGAGCGATACTGATCCCCGCCGGCGAATCCGCGAAGAAAACCGAAGGCGTGCGAATTCTGCGGCGTGACGTACGGCCGCTGCCTGCCGGTGAAGCCCTTGAGCACGCCACCCGTCACTTCTCCCAGCACCAGCGCTTCCGTGCCGTGCAGGCCGAGCGAGGCGAGATGATCGTTCTTCGCCACGCGGCCAGTGACGTACATCGTGGTGCCGATGATGAAGGCGCCGGGCGCCGCGGTCGTGCGCACGAAGGTCGCGAGCTTGTGCAGCTTCTCGTTCGCCTGCGTGGAGGAATCCTGCAACCGTTGCGCGTAGTGATCGTCCAGGCGACGCGCGAACAGCGCGGCGAGAATGACGCCGCTCGCGAGCGCACCGTCGCGATACGTGAACAGTTGGACGGTGGACCGCGTCGTATCGGACTGTGCCTTCGCTGGCGAAAGCGCCGTGGCGAAGAGCAGCGCTGAAAGAGTAAAGTGGGTACGTCGAATCCAGTGCGGCATAAGTGGCGATGAGTCCCTGGCAACGCGGACGATGCTGTTCAACTCCGCACGATCCGGCTGCGCATGGTGATTTCTCTCGACGCCTCGAGATCGGCGAGGAACATCTCCTCCGCCTGCGCGCCGAGCGAGGCGTCCTCGATCACCGCGTCGAGCTCGTAGTTGATCGCGACGCCGAGCGGGTTGAAGTCCGTCGATCCCACGCGGACCCAGCGTCCATCCACGACGCTCGTCTTGGCGTGCATCATCGTGCCTTTCCACTCCCAGATCCTCACCCCGTTCGTGAGGAGGCGGCGGTAGTAGCGTCGCGTGAGGAACGACACCCAGCGGTGATCGTTGCGCGCCGGCACGAGGACGCGCACATCCACTCCGTCACGCGCCGCGCCCAGGAGTGACTCCACCTCGGACGGACTCGGCACGAAGTACGCATTCGCAATCCAGATCGAGCGCTCGGCCGAAATTGCCTGCATCTGGAGTGCGCGCGCGATGCGCATCCGGAGCGGCTCTCCCTCGATGATGCCCACCAGCGACGGCGCGGCGGTGGCGGGATCGAGGTGAGCGCCACGCGCGGCGCGGCGAGTGAGCCGATGTGATCCGCGCCGTTCACGCTTGTACGCTCGCTCCCACATCGCGTCGAAGGCCTGCTGCATGTCGTTTGCCGCGGGGCCCTCGATGCGCACCGCGGTGTCGCGCCAATGGCCGCGCCGCCGTTTCGTCTTGCCCATCCACTCGTTGCCGATTCCGACGCCGCCCGTGATGCCGACGGAAGAGTCCACGACCAGCAGCTTGCGGTGGTCGCGTGGAATGAGGCCGAACCAGGGGCGCAGCCCTGGCGGATTGAAGACGCGGTGCTGGATGCCCGCCTTCTTGAGCCCCGTGATGAAGCTCCATTGAATGCCGCGCATCCCGATCCAGTCGCTCAGCACACGAACCGTCACCCCACGCTGCGCGGCGCCGATGAGCGCGTCACCGATGCGGTGGCCGACGTCATCGGAGCGCAGGATGTACGCCTCGAGCACCACACTCTCCTGCGCGGACTCAATGGCGATGCACATGGCATCGAAGGTCGCGAGTCCGTCCTGGAGCAGGCTGACGTTATTGCCGCTCGAGACATCCGCCGCGGCAATGCGCCAGAGTCCACGCGCGAAAGCGGGGCCGGACGACGCGGGCGCCCGGCGTCGCTCGATCTGCGCTGGAGGCACGTCGAGGGCTTCTGGACGTGGCGAGGAGGTCTTTGCTGGCGAAGTCACGTGGCGCGGCACACGTACACGTTACCTGCCCGCGCGATTCTCCGCATCGTGGATGACGTATGCGAGCGTCGCGAGCTCGAAGGCTTTTGAATCACCCCCGCCACGAAGCAGCGACGCAAGAGATTCACCACCCGGCCTGCACGGGCCTACCCCTTTGTTCGGCCGGTCACGTGTGTCATACTCCGTGAATGCTCAACATTGACCTTTCCGGACGCCGTGCCCTTGTTGCTGGCGTTGCTGATGACGGCGGCTTCGGATTCGCGATCGCGAAGGCGCTCGCCGAGGCGGGGGCGAGCGTGTGCGTGGGCACGTGGCCTCCGGCGCTCAACATCCTCATGAACCTGCTCGAGCGCGGGAGGATGGACGAGTCGCGCCGGCTGAGCGACGGCTCGCTGCTCACCTTTGAGAGGATCTATCCGCTCGACGCCGTGTTCGACACGATCGACGAGATGCCGGACGAGCTGCGCACCAGCAGGCGTTACAAGGACGTCGGCGACTGCTCCATTGGCGGACTAGCTGCTCATCTCATAGCCGACTTCGGCGACCGGCCGCTCGACATCGTCGTCCATGCGCTCGCGAATGGCCCCGAGGTGAAGAAGCCGTTGCTCGAGACGAGTCGGAACGGCTATCTCGCCGCGGTGAGTGCGAGCGCATACTCGCTCGTGAGCATGGTGTCGCGCCTCGGCCCGCTCATGCGGCCGGGCGGCGCCTTCGCGTCGCTCACGTACATGGCGAGCGAGCGCGTGATCCCCGGCTACGGCGGCGGGATGTCGAGCGCCAAGGCCGCGCTCGAGTGCGATACGCGGCTACTCGCCTACGAAGCGGGACGAAAGTGGGGTATTCGCGTGAATACGGTCTCCGCGGGACCATTCGCGTCGCGCGCGGCGTCGGCAATCGGGGTCATCGAGAAGATTGTGGCGTACGTCTCGGCAAATGCGCCGCTATCCGAGGAGCTGACAGCCGCAGAGGTCGGATCGGCGACGGCCTTCCTCTGCTCCCCACTCGCGAGCGGAATTACTGGCACGACGCTCTACGTGGACAAGGGATACCACACGATGGGAATGGGCATTGAAGCAAGTCTGACGGTCTGACGGTCGGACAGTCCGACCGTCAGCCCACCCACTAAAGTCCATCCTGATCGGCGTCGTCGTTGTCGCTGATCGTTCCCGGCGGAGCCGGCACGTCCGCCGGCCGAGGCACGATCTCGGGCAATCCCGCCTTTCGTAGCGTCGCGTTCACCGCCGGAAGACGCGAATCGAGCGCCTTCTTCATCTTCGTGAGCTCGCCGTCGAGCTGCTTCGACAGACCGCTGTAGACATCGGTCGTCTGCTTCGTCGGCACTGCTTCGGCGCTCCCCGCCACGCCGGCGAGCGCGGCGATCTTGTTGTTCAGACGAATGGGATAGTTGAGCGGATCCTGTCCGCTGCGATTCTTCGTCTGATAGATCGAATCCTCCACCACCGAAAGCTCGGTGCGCAGCGGAGTGGCTTGCGACTGGAAATCGGTCTTCGCCTGTCCCGTGAGCTTCGTTTCGCGATCGGCAAGCTGCGATTTCACCCAGCGAATCGTCTTCACCGCGTCGTTCGCCGCCGTCGTGCGGTCGCGCACGTTCACGAGGAAGGCGAACTGCGCGGCGAGATCCGCAGCCGTCGCCTTGGTGCGCGGATCCTTCTTGAGCGCGAAGCTCTGCGTCGCCACCGGCGAGCCATCCACGATCATGCGCACCTGGTAGGTGCCCGGAGGCGCCGTTGGCCCCTGCGTGCCGGCAGCCCACATGATCAGCCCTTCGAACGTGGACGCATCCGGATAGCGCATGTTCCAGTTGAAGGCATTGATCCCCACCTTGTTGGGAACGCGCGGTGGTGGCGGCGTGCGAATGGGACCGTCATCCTCCGCTCCCGGTGCCGCGCCTGCATTACCTGCGCCAGCACCGGCAGTGCGGCGCACGAGACGCTCGGCGCTGTCGGCGGAGATGCCGGCCTTCGTCAACGAGTCCACGCGAGTGCGCGTGCGCGCGCCCCGCGTGACCGAGTCCGCCGCCACCACGGAGTCCTGCTTGCTCGTGAACGACTTGATCAGCTTGCCCTTCGCGTCCATGAACTCGAGCACCACTTCGCGAGCGGGGCGCTTGAGCCAGTAGCTCACGACCGGACCGCCTGCCGGGCTGGCAGCGACCGGGTGAACGGGCGGTCCTGCCGGCGCGCCGGCTCCCGCACCACCTCCGCCTCCGCCGCCACGACCACTCGCGAAGCTCACGCGATACGCATCGCGTGGCTTGAAGAGATGCGCATCCTGGGCGGTGAGCGTCGGCGTGAGCTGCCGCAGCGCCGAGATGTCGTCGATGATCCAGAAGCTGCGACCATGCGTCGCCGCGATGAGATCGCCCTCACGGACGGCGATATCGTGCACCGGCACGGGCGGCAGATTGAGCTGCAGACGCTGCCAATCGCGCCCGTCGTCGTTCGAGAACCAGACGCCGCGCTCGGTGCCCACGTAGAGCAGTCCCTGCTTCTCGTCGTCTTCGCGAATGGCGCGCGTGAATTCCGTCGGGTCGATGCCCGCATCGATGCGCATCCACGATTTACCGAAGTCGGTCGTCTTCCAGAGGTACGGCTTCATGTCGTCGAGCTGAAAGCGATTCGCGGCGATGTACGCCGTGCCGGCATTGTAGCGCGAGGGCTCGATGATCGACACGCGTGTGTAGACCGCCATGTCCCTGGGCGTCACGTTCTGCCACGTCTTTCCATTGTCGCGCGACACATGAACCAGCCCATCATCAGAACCAGCCCATAGGACGCCCTTCTGCTTCGGCGACTCCGCGAACGCGAAGATGACGCCGTAATACTCGACCGACGTCTGGTCCTTGGTGAGCGGACCGCCGGAGGGGCCGAGTGTCTTGGGATCGTTGCGCGTGAGGTCGGGTGAGATCACTTCCCAGCTCTGGCCGTCATTCGTCGTGCGGTGCACGTAGTTCGACGTCGCGTACAGCACATTTGGGTTGAACGGCGAGAGGACGATCGGATACGTCCACTGGAAGCGATACTTCAGGTCGATGGCCGAATGGCCCATCGGGTTGTCAGGCCACGGATTGATGTTGCGCGTGAGCCCGGTGCGCAGATCCTTTCGCGTGAGCAGCGCGCCGTAGCTGCCCGCATATACGACGTCCGGTTCATCCGAGCGAGACGCGATGTAGCCGGACTCCCCGCCACCGGCTTCCACCCAATCGCGAACGTCGATGCCGCCGGCCTTCCGGCTCGGCCCGCAGAGCGTGCTGTTGTCCTGCTGCGCGCCGCAGATATGGTACGGGAAGTGGTTCGTCGTGATGACGTGATAGAACTGCGCGGTGGCGAAGTCCTCGTCGGTCCACGTGCGTCCGCCGTCGGTGGAGACACTCCCGCCGCCATCATCCGCCTCGATCATGCGCTTGTTGTCGTTCGGCGCGATCCAGAAGTCGTGCGAGTCGCCGTGCGGAATGCCGCGCACGGGGCGAAATGTCTTTCCGCCATCCGTCGACTTGTTGAAGTTCACGTTGTTCACGTAGACGACGTTGGTGTCTTTCGGGTCGGCGTGAATCTTCGAGTAGTACCAGGCGCGCTGGCGCAGCGACCGATCGGCGTTGGTGTGCATCCACGTCGCGCCGCCGTCGTCGGAGCGATAGACGCCGCCGGAGTCAGCTTCGATGATCGCGAACACGCGATTCGGATTCGCGGCGGACACCGTGAGGCCGATGTTGCCGAAGATCCCCGCCGGCATCCCGGGATTGTGGCTGATGTCGCGCCAGGTGTCGCCACCGTCGGTGGACTTGAAGACGCCGCTTCCCGCGCCGCCGGAATTGAGCATCCACGGCGTGCGGCCAACCTGCCAGAAGGCAGCGTAGAGCACGTTGGGATTGGCGGGATCGAACACGAGGTCAGACGCGCCAGTGGAGTCGTTGCGGAAGAGTACCTTGCTCCAGTTCTTCCCGCCGTCCCTGCTGCGGTAGATGCCGCGATCCGGCGTCGGCGCCCACACATTGCCCTCCGCCGCGACGTAGACGATCTCCGGATTGGTGGGATGCACGAGGACTCGGGAAATCTGCCTCGTGAGCTTGAGCCCAAGAGAGGTCCAGGTCTTTCCGGCGTCGGTGGACTTCCAGACGCCCTCGCCGTGCGACACGTTGCCGCGCAGCGCGTACTCGCCTCCGCCCACGTAGACGATGTCCGGATTGGAGGCGGAGACGGCGATGGCGCCGATCGTTCCGCCGAAATATTTGTCGGTGACCGCCGCCCAGGACTGTCCGCCATCGAGGCTCTTGAAGACGCCGCCGCCGGTGGTGCCCATGTAGTACTCGTTCGGGCGCGCCGCCGAGCCGGTGACGGCCACGGATCGTCCGCCGCGGAAGGGTCCGAGCTCGCGCCACTTCAGCGTATTGAGGGCAGCGGTATCGAGCATGGACGAGCCGCGCACCTGCCCTGGGTTGAGCGGAATACTGGGCCGCGTGTCGTTGGCGGGAGCGGGCGTCATCCGCTGCGCACCGAGGGCGGTGAGCGGGGCGAAGAGCGCGCCGAGTGCTGCGGCGCGAGAAAGAATGCGAGTCATGAGCAGGTTACTCCGACGAGAAGGCGAGAGCACACGAAGTAGGCGCGGATAGGGGCGCCGCGCAAGGGCTGGTGCTTTGCAGATCAGAGTTTTGAGTGGGGGAGTTCTCCAGCAGTTGATAGTTGAAGTTTTCGAGTTGTGAGATGGTCGCAGATCCCAAGGGAGTAACATCATCCCGGCACGACACACGTTCGATACGGAACGGCGGAACCGAGGATTACCTCAGTTCCGCCGTTCTGTTTCCCAATGGCCCTGTCAGAGAGTGTCCTTACGCCACCGCGGTCTACGACCGGCTGATTACTGCGTCAACTTCAACCTGGAACTGCAGGAAAACTCCCCCACTCTCAACTGTTCTCGGCTTTCAGAGGATGAGTTCTCCACCCGCTCTTCAGCGGAGCGCGGTCGAGCGACGTATGCTGGCTGACAAGGCACGAGCCGAGTAGCTTCCGCCGATGTTTCCGTCGAACACTGAATGACTCCCAAGCGCTGGCTGCTCACGGCACTCTCGTTCGCCGCGACGATTGGAGTCTCGATCTATATGATTCTGGGGTGGTCGCAGCAGGGGACGTCGCTCTCCCTGCCGCTGCGCGCGCACCTCTTTGCGCTTCTCGCTGTCGCCGTTGAAGTGCTCGCCCGGTCGCTCAAGATCCGCTGGAGCGCGCGTGCCGCCGGCATTCACCTGAAGCTCTCGACCGCGGCACGCACCTGTCTCGGTGGCGACTTCGCCGCCGCGATCACTCCCGCCCGCAGTGGCGCCGAGCCGGCGCGGTTCTTCGTGCTCACTGAGGCCGGACTCCCATCGTCGAGCGTGCTCGTCATTCTCTACGCCGAGCTCTTTCTCGAGGTCTTCTCACTCGCCGCCGTCGTCTTGTGCGTCGCGCTGGTGTTCCGCCATGCGGGCGCGGTGCTCGTCACGCTCGTCAGCGTGGTGGGTGCATACGCAGCGGTCATCATCGGGATCGGCGCGCTCGCGCTCTTTCTCTCCCGCCGCGACGCCGACGGTCCACCACCGCGCTGGGCCCAACGGCTTCGTCTGCACGCGGGACGGTGGCGCACGATCCAGCGCGCGCTCAGAAAGCTGCGCGGCACGGTGGACTCCGTGGAGCGCATCCACCGAAGGTCCGCCGTGGCCGCATTCTTCGCGTCGTTCGTGCACGTCGCCATCCGGCTCACCGTGCTGCCCGCGCTCGTGCTGACGAGCGTTGCGTCGGCGCCACTCGCGCCACTCGCTCTCTGGCCGCTCGGGTTTCTGTATGGCGCGGCCGTCGTGCCGGCACCCGGTGGCGGCGGAGCGGTCGAGATGGCCTTTCGCGCCGCGTTGGGCCACGCGATCCCCGGGCAGCTCTTCGCCGCGTCTCTGGTCTGGTGGCGCTTCTACACTTTCTACATCTACATCGTGCTCGGCGCTATCGCCGCCGGGGGCACAGTGCTCCGCGCCATTCGGAAGACGGAAGACTACGAGACGGAAATCGAGACCAGCCCGCCGATCGTGGACGCCGCGTAGCCGACCGGCGCCTGATTACAACAGCGCCGTTTCCTTGATTCGTGCGTCCTGCGGCAAGTTGTCGGGGAAGTACGCGTTGTGGACATACTGCCGCACCATGCGCTGCGTGTTGAAGAAGCTTGCGTTCAGGGCGATCGCCGAGCGCATCACTTCGGCGTATGCGAAGGGCAGCCCGTAGAACAGCGGCAGGATCACGCGTTCGAGCTTGATATAGAGGTCGAGCGCGTCCCGTCCCGGGTCGCCCTCGGCATCCGGCCCGCCGATCGACCAGCCGGTCACGCCTTCGATGTGGCCCTCGACCCACCAGCCGTCGAGCACACTGAACGACGGAACTCCGTTCATCGCCGCTTTCATTCCACTCGTCCCCGACGCCTCGAGCGGCTTCATCGGGTTGTTCAGCCAGAGATCGACGCCGGCAACCATCTGTTGCGCCAGCGCCATCTCGTAGTTCTCGAGATACACCACTTCGACGAGCCCACGAAGCCGTTCGTCGGCCGCGAAGATGCGCCGAATGAGCTCCTTGCCACCGCCGTCGTGCGGATGTGCCTTGCCGCCGAACACGATCTGGATCTTTCCGACGCTCCGCGCGATTGCCGCAAGGCGCTCGACGTCGGAGAAGATGAGATCTGCCCGTTTGTACAGCGTTGCGCGCCGTGCAAACCCGATCGTCATCACCGCCGGATCGAGGACGACGCCGGTGCGACGCTGCACTTCGTCGAGCAGCGCCACCTTGCTCACGGCATGCGCGTCGCGAATCTCCTGGAGCGGTATGCTCACGGCATAACGCAGGTACAGATTGTCGCGGCGCCACTCCTGAATGCGACGGTCGAACAGCTCCGCGATCGCCGGACCCGCCCACGTCGTGGCGTGAACACCGTTCGTGATCGAGTCGATCGGATAGTCGGGGAACATGCTGCGCGAGACATCCCGATGGCGCATCGCCACGCCATTCACGAATCGCGTCAGATGCAGCGCGAGGTGCGTCATGTTCAGCACCCCCTCGTGCACGCCACCGCATCCCTCGAGGAGCGCCACGCGCTCGTCGCCCAGTACGCTGCGCACCATGTCCAGCGGGAACTTGTCGTGCCCGGCGGGGACCGGCGTGTGCGTCGTGAAGACGCAACGGTGGCGCACCGCCTCGAGGTCCGCGTCCTCGAGCTCGAAGTGCTGACGTCCATCGAGTTGCTTCTCCAGCAGCTGCAGCGTGAGAAGCGCCGAGTGCCCTTCGTTCAGATGGTAGATCACACCGGCGTCGTAGCCGAGCGCCTGGAGCAATCCCGCGCCACCCATGCCGAGCACGATCTCCTGACAGAGGCGATAGTGCTCATCTCCGCCGTAGAGCGTGTCCGTGAGCGTGCGATCCCACTCGCTGTTCTCCGGAAGATTCGTGTCGAGCAGAAAGACGGGCACCTCGTGATTGCGAACGCCCTTCACGGAGTACTTGTATGCCGCCACCTCCACGGTGCGTCCTTCGATCGTCACCGACGCGCGTCCCTCCACGCGCTCCAGCACGTCTTCCGGACTCCATAGCACGGGCAGCTCGGTCTGCTGCCCCATCGCGTCGAGATGCTGCTCGAAGTACCCCTTTCGGTGCAGCAGTGTCACCGCGACGAGCGGCACGCCGAGATCGGCGGCCGAGCGCAACGTGTCACCGGCGAGCACCCCGAGCCCACCGCTGTACGTGGGGATCGCCTGTTCGAGGCAGATCTCCATGGAGAAATAAGCGACGGTGGAGCGTGTGGGGCCGAGCGTCATGAATTCCTCGAGCTGTATCGCAGCGGGGACGCAACGCCCGCTCCACGGTGAAAGCGTGGAGCGGGCGCCGATCCCATGCACGTCAGGATGGTCAAGGAATTCTACCCCCGGATCGCCCGGGTTCAACTCTCCACCTCGTGATGGAGACAAAGATACTGCCGGCGTTCGTGCCCCGCGCCGTGAGCGCGTGGCCAAGGGGGATTCCTCTTCGGCGCGACCTACGGCACCAGCGGCACCTTCCGCTTGCCCCACTCATTTGATGCGGGCTCCTTGCTGTCGCGCTTCGGCGGATTCTCCTTGAGCAGCCGCAGCCCTTCCTGCACCGCGCGCTCGAGCTGCGGGTCGCGGCCCGCGGCTACCTCCTTCGGCCAGTTCTCGACGTCGATGTCCGGAGTGACTCCCTCGTTCTCGACGGCCCACTTTCCGTCACGACCGAAGAAGCCGAAGCGCGGCGCGATCATCGAGCCGCCGTCGATGAATGGCGGCGTGTCGGTGGTGGCAACGAGCCCGCCCCAGGTGCGCTTCCCGACGAGCGGGCCGAGCTTGCGCCGCTTGAACATATAGGGCATCAGGTCTCCGCCCGAGCCGGCCATTTCATTGATGATCATCACCTTCGGGCCCCAGATGCCGTTCGCCGGGCTCGTATACGGATAGCGATCGCCCACCGGATTGTTGAAGTAGCCGTCGAAGTCGCGGCCCAGCAGATCGACGATGTAGTCCGCCGCCGAGCCGCCGCCATTGTAGCGCTCGTCCACGACCGCGCCCTGTCTGTCCTGCTGCGCGAAGTAGTAGCGATTGAAGCTCGTGTAGCCAGGCTGTCCGGTGTTCGGCAGGTAGACGTAGGCGAGCTGGCCGTGCGAGAGCGAATCCACGAGGCGGCGGTTGTGCTCCACCCACGCACGCGTGCGCAGTCCCTGCTCGTTGGCCACCGGTATCACGGTGACCGTCCGTGCACCTTCAAGCGAGGGACGGCTGTTGATGGTGAGCACGGTCTGCTTGTTCGCCGTCCCGTCGAGCAGGCGATAGACGTCGTCCGGCGCGCGTAGCTCGACGCCGTTGACGGCGAGGAGATAATCGCCCGTGCGCACATTGTTGCCGGGCATCGCGAGCGGTGCTCTCAGCTCCGGATTCCAACTCTCGGCATCGTAGATCTTCGCGATGCGGTACCGTCCATTGTCCACGGTGAAGTCGGCGCCGAGCATTCCGCCGCTCGCCGTGGGAACGGCGGGCATGTCGCCGCCGCGCACGTACGAGTGCCCGATGGCGATCTCCGCGCCCATGTTGTCGAGCAGATAGTTGAGGTCGGAGCGGTGCATGACATACGGAAGCAGCTGGCCGTAGATCTCCTTCATCTTCGGCCAATCCGACCCGTGCATGTTCTTCACGTAGAGATTGTTGCGCTCGTTGCGCCATCCCTCGTTGAAGATCTGTTGGAACTCGAGCTTGGGATCGATATACGCGCGGAGCTGCACGTTCATCCGCCCCGTTCCCGCGGCCGGCGCCGTCTTGTCGGCGTCGACGAGGTAGAGCGCTCCGTTCTGGCCGGGCGTGCGATACAGCAGCTTCTTGCCGTCCGCGCTCACGACGTACTGCGCGACGTTTTGCGCGAATGGTGCGGCCTTTCGCGTCGTGAGCTGGTAGCGGTGCAGGGTGTTCCCCGGCTGCGCGCCGCCGCCCGGAGGCCCGGGAGGCGGCTCGCTCGTTCCCGTCTCCGGAACGGGCTCGAGGAAGAACACCGTGCCGGGCGCACCGGCGCGGAGCTGTGCGTACTCGCGCAGCGCCACGTCCTGCACCGCGACGATGCGCTGCTGCAGTCCATCGAAGTCCATGCGCACGACGGTGGAACGAGGAATGCTCTGGCGCGCCGAGTCCGGCGTCATGCGCGCGCTGTCCGGGCGCGCGCGCCGAGCGGAGCTGTCGGGGTGGGGCTGGTTGGGCGATTCGCGGCCCGGCTCGCGTGGAGCCTGGCCGGCACGCGCCGCTTCCTCGTCGCTCTCCGGCAGCAGCGGCGACGCTTCGCTCTTCGAGAGAATCGCGAGATACAGTCCGCGCGTCTCGGGACGATCGTACGAGGACATGTCGAGCAGTCCCGACCGCAGACCGTAGTTCGTGGATGCGAGGAACCAGAGGTACTTGCCGCTCGCGTCCCACGCCGGCGACGTCGCATCCGCGAGGCCGTCGGTCAACTGATGTTTCTCGCCCGTCTGCACGTCATAGGCGAACAGCGCGCGAAACAACGACGGAAGCCGTTTGGGATACGCGACGTAGCGCGAGTCCGGGCTCCAGACCGGGATGATCGACCGCTCGCCTTTGAAGAAGGGATCGGTATCGGCGACGGACGCCTTCCCGCTCGCGACGTCCACCAGCCAGAGACGGAAATGCGTATCGTGGAACGCGATGCGCTTGCCGTCGGGAGACCACGCCGGCGTGTACGGCCGGCTCGGTTCCGGCAGCGTGATCTCACGCGGCGGCGCGAGGCCGTCCTGTCCCGCGATGTACAGCTTGTACTCGCCGGAGCGATCGCCGAAATAGGCGATCTGTCGTCCGTCGGGCGACCAGGTTGGCCAGATCTCCGCCGAGCCGCTCGAGTTCGTGATGTTGCGGACGTCGCCCTTCTCGGCGGGAATCGTGAAGATCTCGCCGCGTGCTTCCACGGCGGCCCGACGGCCGGTGGGCGAGAGCGCAAGATTCGCCATGCGGTTTCCGACGTCCTTCCACTGCGGCATCATCCACGGGAAGTCGCCGGCGGCCGTGATGTTCACGATCTGCTCCCGGCCACTCACGGGATCGAGCGCGTGCACGTAGCCCGCCTGCTCGAAGACGACGCTGTTGCCACCCGCATCGAGCGACTTGACGTCGAAGCCGGTGAACTTCGTCATCTGCTTGAGCAGCTTCGAGCGAGTGTCCCACGACCAGACGTTCGCGACACCGTCGCGATCGGAGATGAAGAAGACCGTCTCACCCACCCAGACCGGATCCATGTCCTTGGAGTCCTGCCATGGCGGTGACACCAGATCCAGTGTCGCAAGGTCGGCCACCCAGATGGGGCGATTCTGTCCGCCTCGATAGTTGCGACGTTCCTCGTCCCACGAGTTGTTCATGCGGTACGCCACGCGCTTTCCATCAGGCGAGATCTTTCCCTGATAGGCACGCGGCATCGGCATCGCCTGCTCCGGTCCGCCGTCGACGGAGACGGTCCAGAAGCGGGGCGCGCCGCTCGGCGCCTGCGTGGCGCGCGTCGAGGAGAACACGATCGTCTTTCCGTCGGGGGTCCAGCCCTGCACGAGATCGGGACCGGGATGCCAGGTCAACCGCTTGGGCTGACCGCCCTCGACGGGCACGACGTACACGTCGGTGTTGCCCCCGTACTCGGCGCTGAAGGCAATGGAGCGGCCGTCGGGCGAGAGCTTGGGGTTCTGCGTCTCGCCCTGAAAGCTGGTGAGTCTCCGTGCATTGCCACCGGCACGCTCGACGACCCAGATGTTGTTGGCATACGCGAAGGCGATGTGCCGCTCGCTCACGGTAGGAGTGCGCAGGAGCCGCGTCTGTGCTGCGGCCGGCGCGGAGAGCACGGCGAGGGCGAGCCCGGCCACGGTGGCCGAGGCGATGATGGCTGAAATACGGTCGCGAAGCATCGAAGTTGGGAAAGAGGGGGACCGATGCGTATACGATGGGGCGTGTGCTCTCGTTGTCCTGCGTGTTCTGGCTGCGGCCGATGATAATCGCCGGCGCGTTGATGCAGAAGAACCGATCGATCACCGGGCTGCTCTTCGAGAGTGACGAGTGCCCTGCTCCTATCGTCAAGCCAGATGCATCTCCTGGCCGTCTTTCGACGACTGCACCCTGATGTCTGAGCCTGCACTCCGCTGTCCCGGCTGTGGAGCGCCCGCTGCCGCGGATACTGTCGCCTGCGACTACTGCGGCTCGGCGCTCGCAACCGTCACCTGTCCTTCGTGCTTCGCACCGATGTTCGCCGGCAGCCGCTTCTGCGCGAGCTGCGGCGCCGAGGCTACGCGCGTGCTGTTGGAGGACCCGAAGCCCCTCGCCTGTCCACGTTGCAAGGAGTCGATGGAGCTGATGCGACTCGGCAAGACGACGCTGCGCTCCTGCATGGCCTGCGGCGGACTCTGGCTCGATCCGCCATCGCTGCAGCGGCTGTGCGACGCAGGCGAGGAGCGCGCGAGCGTCGTGAGCGTGCTGGCTGCGCGCGTGCCAACGGCGGACACCGCGCCCGACGTCGTTCGCTACATCCCCTGTCCATGCTGCGGGAAGCTCATGAACCGGGTGAACTTCGCCCATTCGTCGGGAGTGATTCTCGACGTATGCAAGACTGACGGCGTCTGGCTCGACCGCAGCGAGCTGCAGCGCGTACTCGGCTTCGTGGATGCGGGAGGGATGACCGTCTCCCGTGAGCGCGAGCGCGAACGCCTCGTGGAGGAGCAGCGGCGCCTCGCGGCGCTGCAGGACAACCCGATGGGACGTTCGGTCACGACCGATCAGGTGGTCTTCTCGTCGCGCACGACTGGCTGGAGCACGACAGACGCGGTGATGACCGGCACGATGGAGCGTCTTCTCACCGACGCGCTGGGTCTCGTCTTCTCAAAGTGACAACGATTCACCCGCACACACGCAATTGACCAAGAGGCTTCGATGACGCTGCGCGATTTCATACAGGGCGAACTGATCGACATCGTCGAGTGGTTGGAGACCAACCCCGACATGGTGGCGTGGCGGTTCATCCGTCCGAACAACGAGATCAAGAACGGCGCGCGCCTGATCGTGCGGCCCGGGCAGCTCGCGGTGTTCGTGGAGCAGGGCACCGTCGCCGACGTCTTCCAGCCCGGGTCGCACGAGCTCACGACGCGCAATCTCCCCGTTCTCTCGAAGCTTCGCGGCTGGAAGTACGGCTTTCAGAGCCCGTTCAAGGCCGAAGTGGTGTTCGTGAGCACGCGGCAGTTCACGAGCAACAAGTGGGGCACGAAGACCCCGGTGATGATGCGCGATCCGGAGCTCGGTCCGGTGCGTCTGCGCGTGTACGGCACCTACTCGCTGCGCGTGGGCGACGCCGAAGCGTTCGTGCGCGAGCTCGTCGGTGCGAATTCCTCGTTCACCATCGCACAGATCACCGATCAGGTGCGCGATCTCGTCGTCTCGCGGTTCAGCGAGCTCCTCGGCGAAAAAGCCATTCCCGTGCTGGAGCTCGCGTCGAACTATCGCGAGCTCGGCGATCGGGCGTCGATCCAGCTGGAGCCGGAGCTGGCGCGCCTCGGTGTCGAGCTGGCGCAACTCGTGGTGGAGAGCATCGCACTCCCCGATGAAGTCGCGGCGACACTCGATCAGCGCACGCGCATCGCACTCATCGGCGACGTGAGCGCCTACGCGCAGTTGCAGGCCGCCGACGCGATTCGCGATTCGGCGCGGAATCCCGGCGGCGGCGGCGCCGGAGTGGGCATCGGGGTCGGTCTCGCGATGGCGCAGCAGATCGCGGGCGCCGCGTCGCAGGCTCTGCATCCGTCCGCGGCGGCCGCTGCTCCCGAGGCGAAGGCGACGGCCGGTCCGCCGCCTCTTCCTCAGTCGTCCGTGTTCTTCGTCGCCGAGAATGGAAAGCCCGTCGGTCCGCTCGATCGCATCGCGCTCGAGCAGCGCGTCCGCGATGGCAAGCTGCGCGCGGATACGCTCGTGTGGCGCGACGGCATGGCGACATGGGCTCCGGCGTCGCAGGTGCCCGAGATGGTGGATGTGCTGAAGGGTGGGACGGCGGGGTAGTCCTGCAAGGGACAGCCAGATTGACTCACGGCGCCGTGCGCACCGGCGGGAGTGGCTTGGAGTGATCCTCGTACGGACGCAGCGTCCACTCGAAGAAGGTCCAGGTGCGGTTCCACGAGTCGATCTGCGCGGGCGAGTCCACCCGCTCGAGCGTCACGGGGTCGACGCGACGGCTGAAGGCATGCCCGACCGACCCGCCCCACGGCGCCGGGTTCACGTAGATCTTCGTCTCGGCGAGATCGGGCTTGAGGGCGCGAAGCGTGTAGACCATCTGCTGGTCCTCCACGTAGTTCACGTCCTCGTCGTTCGTCGCCACGTGCACGAGCATCGGGACCTTCAGGTTGCTCGCGTGAAACACCGGAGACCGCTTGATGAACTCCTCGCGCTTCTCGAACGGCAGCCCCTGGATCCCCTCCTCGGCGGCGTAATCCCGCTGGTAGCCCGGGCCCTTGTACGACAGGCGAAACACGAGGTTCGTGACGGGGACGATCGCCGCGCCCGCCTTGAACGGATGCTCCTCCCGGAAGAGCGTGTGCGCCGTGATGAAGCCGCCGTGGCTCCACCCCATCATGCCCAGCCGGTCCATGTCCACGTAGGGCAGCGTCTTCAGGTAATCCACCGCGGAGATCGCGTCGTCCACCTCCTTGCCGCCGTAGTCGATCGCCTCGTATTGCGCCGCGCCGTATCCGGTGCTGCCGCGGTACTCGGGGGTGATCACCACGTAGCCGCGCTGTATGGCCTCCCGCACGAAGGGAAACATCGAGGTGCCCCAGTCACCATGCACCCCGCCGTGCACCCACACGAGCGCGGCGTGTCCCTTCTCGCCGCGCTTGGTGAGCGGCGCGAACAGATACGCGGGCACCTCGCGTCCGTCGACGCGGCTCTTGTACGTCACCTTCCTGAACTCCATCACTCCCACGCTGCGTGCCGCGTAGATGCTGTCGGTGCGCTTCTTCTGCACGATCTGCCGTTCGTAGTCGGCCTTCGGGAGCTCAGAAGGATTCTTGCTCACGTAGAGCAGGGCCACACGAGCCGAGTCCATCTTCACGGGGGTCGAGCGCCGCCCCGTGGCTGGGGCATTCTGGGCGGCGAGCGGTGCGGCGGCCAGCGCAAGCGCGAGCGCGACAGCCAACGCAGTGGTGCGGACGGCGATGTGGCGAGTGAGTGACAACATGACTCTCTTGATCCGAGTGAGCGTGTATAGCAGTCCTGATCGGCATCCCCGGCGGGGACTGGGCGTGCGAACATATCCTTGAGAGTAGCCCGTGCGCCAGTCGAACGGCGTTTGGTGTCGACTTATAACCGCGCGTTGCTCTCTCCCCCCAGCGCCCTCGCTGTCCTCTCCGACGCAAACATTTCTTCCAGCGTCTCGCGCATGCGCCGCGACCAGCTCGGATACCGGTCCTGCCACACTCCCGGGATGTTCACCGGCGTCGCCTCGTGCGCCAGATCGTCGAGCGACAGGCCGACGAGCGCCGACGGCGTACGCCGAATGAACGCATGCACGGCCGCGATCAGGACATCCGGCGTCAGATTCTGATGCGCGTCGTGCGGGAGCAAGCCGGCCTCGATGAGCGACGAGACCAACGCGCCGAGATCGCTCATCCGCGACGCTCGCATCGCGGATGCAACCCCCGCATCGGACAAGTCGCCGACTTCGCTGCGCAACACGATGTCGCGCGCCTCGGCCCACCCTGCCAGCGGCGGCAGATCGTGCGTATTCACCGTCGTTAGCGCCATTCTCGGATACGCGGCCGCGGACCGGAACTGGCCAGTGCGAAAGTCGCGCTCGAACACCTGCACCTTCGAGCTGAGCACTCCCCACTTCGCCAACACGCCGGGCACGTCGGGCGGCACGGTGCCGAGATCCTCCCCGACGACGAGCGCGTTGTGACGCACGCTCTCCAGCGCGAGAATCCCGAACAGCTCCTCGCTGAACGAGCGGACGTACGCGCCCTGCTTCGCCGACTCGCCGAGCGGCACCCAGAACATGCGGAACAGCCCGAGCGCATGATCGATCCGCAACGCGCCGGTATGACGGAAGCCGGCGCGCAGCAGACGCGTCCAGTAGTCGTAGCCGGTGGCGCGCAGCACGTGCGGATTGATCGCCGGCAATCCCCAGTTCTGCCCTTCGTCCGAATACATGTCGGGAGGAGCGCCAACCGTGACGCCCTGTAGAAAGAGCTCCGGATGCGACCAGACGTCGCTCCCGGATGACGCGGAGCCCACGGCCAGATCCTGATAGATGCCGAGCGAGAGTCCGGCCTTCATCGCCTCCGACGCGGCGCGTCCGAGCTGCCGGTCGAGCTCGAACTGCAGCCATCGATGATAGTCCACTCGCTCGGCGAGCTGCCGTCGCATCTCGGCCACCGGCTCACCATTCGCGTTGCGCAGCGCTTCCGGCCACATGCGCGCATCCGGGCCCTCGCGCTCGGCGATCGCCATGTAGGTCGCATACCGTGTGAGCGGCGGATCCTCGCGCTCCACGTACGCGGCGTACTCGCGCGCGCGTGGCGAGTCGCTGTTCACTTCGTTCGACTGGAACGTGCGGTGCAGCGACTCGAGCACTGGCGCGCGCAACGCCATCACGCGCGCGTAGTCCAGCATCGACGCAGCGCGCAGCTCGGCGAGCTCGGCCTGAAACTCGGGCGAGGCGATATGTTCGCGCGCCACGACATCGTGACGCAGCTCTGGAACGTCGTCCACACGCAGATAGAGTGGGTTGCGAAAGAGACGCGTGATGGGGCTGTACGGACTCACGTCGTGGCCGGCGTTGCGCAGCGCATGCAGCGGATTCATCCCGACGAATGCGCCTCCGTGCTGGCCGAGCCACTGCGCGATCGTCGTTACGTCACCGACGTCGCCAGCACCCCAATTCTTCTCGCTGCGGACGGTGTACAGATTGGTCGTGATCCCGAATCCGCGTCGTCCATGAAGGCAGGCTTCCGGCGGCGTGCACCGGGCAGGCACGACGATCAGGCGCTGAGAGCCGCCGCGCCGCTCGTGCCCGGCGCGAAACACGACCCGTAACGAGTGATAGCCGAGCGGCGGAACCACCGGCAGCGTCAGCGCCATTCGTCGAGACGCGCCGCCATGCGTCACCCCGGACCATTCGGTTCGGATTCCTTCCTCGGTGACGAGCGCCAACCGCCACTCGATCTCCTCGGCGTCCATGCGCGGCACCCGCACCATCACGCACGTCAGCGACTTGCTCCGCTGCCGTTCCACCCGAACCGGCGAGATGCACTGGCGACGTTTGGCGCGCCACAGCGCACGCAGAACATCCCGCGCGCGATCCTCGGTGCTCGCGTCGTAGCCCATCGCCGCAAGCAGCCGCTCGCGCGTGGCGTTCGACGTACGCCGCAGCTCGCTCCCGGACTGGTCGAGATACGCATCCACGATCCCCAGTCGGTCAGCGAGTCGGCGCAGCAGCGGCCGGTCGGACTGTTCCGGCTGCTCGACGATCTCGACCATGCGCTAGTTCGCCTTCGGCGCCCTGCGCGCCGGCACCAGCACGAGCGCGGAGAGCGGAGGAAGCGCGAGATCCAGCGAGTAGCGCCTGCCATGATACGGAATGTCGTCGGCATGCACCGACTCGACCTCACCGTATCCACTGCCGCCCCACGCGCGCGAGTCGCTCGAGAGCACGCAGGTGTACTCGCCCGACTCCGGCACACCGATGCGGTAGGTCGGATGTGGCGTCGGCAACAGATTCAGCACGACGACGGCGTGTCCATCGCCGCTGCGCCGCAGGTACGACAGCACCGAGTTGGCCTTGTCGGACACATCGATCCACTCGAAGCCGCGCGGCTCGCAATCGAGCTGCCAGAACGCCGAGTGCTCGCGATAGAGATGGCCGAGCCGCTCCATGTACGCCATGAAGCCCGCACGGTCGGGCTGCTCGGCGAGATGCCAGTCGAGCGACTGATCGTGATTCCACTCGCCGGCCACCGCGAGCTCGCTCCCCATGAAGAGCAGCGACTTTCCGGGGCGCGTGACCATGTAGGCGAACAGTGCGCGCAGATTCGCGAGCTTCTGCCAATGGTCGCCCGGCATCTTCTGGTACAGCGATCCCTTCAGATGCACCATCTCGTCGTGCGAGAGAGGCATGATGAAGTTCTCGCTGTGTTCGTAGATCATCGCGAAGGTCAGCAGATCCTGATGGAAATGCCGGTAGATGGGATCCTTCTCGAAGTACTCGAGCGTGTCGTGCATCCATCCCATGTTCCACTTGAAGGTGAATCCGAGCCCACCCTCATTGATGGCACGCGTCACCCCGGGCCACGCCGTGGAATCCTCGGCGATCGTCACGCATCCCGGCGCTTCCGCGTGCACGACCGTGTTCATCGCGCGGAGGAAATCAATCGCGTCGAGATTCTCGCGGCCGCCGTACTTGTTCGGAACCCACTGCCCCTCGTCTCGGCTGTAGTCGAGATACAACATGGAGGCCACGGCATCCACACGCAGCCCGTCGACGTGGAATTCGTTCAGCCAGTACAGCGCGTTGGCGACGAGATAGTTGCGAACCTCCTTGCGTCCGTAATTGAAGATCAGCGTTCCCCAATCGGGATGCTCGGCCAGACGCGGATCTTCGTGCTCGTACAGCGCCGTACCGTCGAAGCGGCGCAGCGCGTTGTCGTCCTTCGGGAAATGCGCCGGCACCCAATCGAGAAAGACGCCGATGTTCGCCTCGTGCAGCGTGTCGATCAGGAAGCGAAGATCATCCGGTGTGCCGTAACGCGACGAAGGCGCAAAGTATCCGGTGACCTGATAGCCCCACGAGCCGTAGAAGGGATGCTCCATCACGGGAAGCAGCTCGACGTGCGTGAAGCCCATCTTCTTCACGTGCGCGGCGAGCCGCGGCGCAATCTCGCGGTAGGTGAGCGAGCGGTTGCCGTCCTCCGGCACGCGCGCCCACGACCCAAGATGCACCTCGTAGATGTGCACCGGCTCGCGCACCTCGTCTCGGCCCACCCGCGCGGTCATCCATGATGCGTCGCGCCACATGTATGTCCCTTCCGCAACGACGATCGACGCCGTCTGCGGCGCCTGCTGCATCTTGAATCCCATCGGGTCCGACTTGAGCCGCAGCAGCCCTTCACGCGTCCGCAGCTCGAATTTGTAAAGTGCATTGATGGTGACACCGGGGACGAAAATCTCCCAGAGTCCGCTGCCGCTCAGACGGCGCATCGGAAACTGGCGTCCATCCCAGTTGCACCAGTCGCCGACGACGCTCACTCGTTCCGCGTTCGGTGCCCAGACGACGAACGACGTTCCTTCGTCTCCCTCGACGGTGCGCAGGTGCGCGCCGAGCATCGTCCAGAGCTGCCGATGCGTGCCCTCGTTGAACAGATAGAGATCCATCTCGCCGAGCGTCGGCGGATGTCGGTAGGGATCGCCGCGCTCCCACGTCCGCCCGTCGTGCGAGAGGAAGCGCAGCGTGTAGCGGAAGGGGAGCTTGACCCCCGCGAGGAAGATCGAGAAGAAGCTGGCACCCTCATCGCGCATCGCCGTCGCGACCCCCTCGCGAACGATGAAGCAGTCCGCTGCATCCGGCTGGAAGACGCGCACGATCGCACCGCTGGTTCCGGCCGACGTGTGCTCGTGTGCACCGAGCACCTGGTGCGGGTCCGAGTGCCGCCCCTCGAGAAGGGCCCGGCGCGCGCCGGCGTCGATCGTGCTCATAGCGTGTGCTGCTCGACGACGGACGGCATCTCGCGCCGCTGCTCGTCGTGTGCCGGAGCGCGCCGGTCCATGCCGAATCGCAGTAGCATCACGGCGTGTGCTTCCACCGCCACAACGCCCTTTCGCACCACCGGAAGCTCATCGCACGCAGTGTCGACCATGATCACCCAGATGTTCTCTCCCTCGTCCGGCCCGTCGAGCGCGGGAAGCGCGAAAGAGACCGGCATGTCGCCAGCGTTCATCACGATGAGCAGGGTCTCGCCGCTGACCGCATGTCCGCGCTCATCCACCTCGTCCGTCGCCGCGCCATCGATCAGCATGCCAAGGATCTGAGCGTCGACGCTGCGCCAATCTACGCCGGTGAGCTCCTCTCCGTCGGGGCGAATCCACGTGACGTCCTTGTGGTTCGAGCCGGGCACTGCCTCGCCGCGAAAGAAGTGCCGTCGGCGGAGCACCGGGTAGGCCTGGCGGAGAGCGATCAGCTTCTGCGTGTAGGCGAGCAGCTCCTTCTGTTTCTCCGTGAGATCCCAGTTCACCCACGTCGTCTCGTTGTCCTGCGCGTAGGCGTTGTTGTTGCCCCATTGCGTCCGCGCCAGCTCATCGCCGTGCGCAAGCATCGGCACGCCCTGCGAGAAGGCCAGCGTCGCGAGGAAGCTGCGCATCAGCCGGTGCCGCAGCTCGACGATCGCTGCGTCGTCCGTTTCGCCCTCTACACCCCAGTTCCGGCTCAGGTTGTCATTGTGCCCGTCCTCGTTGTTCTCGCCATTCGCCTCGTTGTGCTTCTGTTCGTAGCTCACCAGGTCGCGCAGCGTGTAGCCATCGTGCGCGGTGATGAAGTTGATGCTCGCATACACGCCGCGGTCGCTTCTCGAGAAGATGTCGCTCGAGCCGGCGAGACGACTCGCCATCTCGGATATCTGACCCGGCTCGCCACGCCAGAACTTCCGCACCGCATCGCGATATTGCCCATTCCACTCGGTCCAGCGCACGGGAAAGTTGCCGACCTGATAGCCTCCAGGCCCCACGTCCCATGGCTCCGCGATCAGTTTCACGCGAGCCAGCGTCGGGTCCTGATGCATGATGTCGAAAAAGGCAGACAACTTGTCGACGTCATACAGCTCGCGCGCGAGCACCGGCGCGAGATCGAACCGGAATCCGTCGACGTGCATCTCCTCCACCCAGTAGCGCAGCGAGTCCATCACGAGCTGAATGGTGCGCGGGTGCTGCATGTTGAGCGAGTTGCCAGTGCCGGTGAAATCCGTGTAGAAGCGCGGGTCCCACGGCTCGAGCCGGTAGTACGCCGCGTTGTCGATCCCCTTCATCGACAGCGTGGGACCGAGGTGGTTGCCCTCGCCCGTATGGTTGTAGACGACGTCGAGAATCACCTCGAGCCCCGCCGCATGCAGCGTCTTCACCATGGTCTTGAACTCATCGACCTGATTGCCGAGCCCGCGCGTCGCGTAGCGCACATCGGGAGCAAAGAATCCGATGGAATTGTAGCCCCAATAGTTCGTCAGACCACGCTCGGCCAAATGCCGGTCGATGACATGCTGGTGAATCGGCAGCAGCTCCAGCGCCGTCACGCCGAGCGACTGGAAGTATTCGAGCATCGGCGCGCTGCACAGTCCGAGATAGGTGCCACGCAGCTCGGGTGGAACGTCGGGATGACGCATGGTCATCCCCTTCACATGGCACTCGTAGATGATCGTGCGGTTATACGGCACGTTGAGCGGCCCGTCGTCGCCCCAGGTAAACGCCGAATCGATGACGACCGACTTCGGCACGCCGCCCGCTGAGTTGTCGGGATCCGGTTCGAGATCGTCGAGCGTCTCGCCGACCTTGTACGCGAAGAGATCGCTGCTCCACTTGATCGCTCCCGTGATCGCCTTCGCGTACGGATCGATCAGCAGCTTTGCCGGATTGAAGCGATGCCCGAGCTGGGGCTCGTACGGCCCATGCACGCGATAGCCGTAGAACTGCCCCGGCCGCGCATCGGGCAGATAGCAGTGCCACACCTGATCGGTGCGCTCGGTGAGGCGAATCGTCGCCGACTCGTCCGTGTCACCTTCATCGCGAAAGAGGCAGAGGTCCACCGCGCTCGCGTGCTGGGAGAAGAGCGCGAAGTTCACGCCAACGCCATCCCAGGTTGCGCCCAGCGGATACGGCCGGCCTGGCCAGATGCGCATCGTCACAGCGTGCTCCCCTCCCCTTCGTCGTTGAAAGCACAGAACAGCGCGCGTCATGAGCGCACCGCATCGTAAATGTCGTGTTCCAGAGCGGCAGTAGCCAGCGGCGCCTCTTGTGGTTCAATTTGCTTCCATGCCACCCGATGCCGGACTCGTCAGCCGCGTCGCCGATGCACTTCATGTATTCGGCGAGCGCGCCGTCCGCCAGAAGAACGTCTTCGGCGGCCGAGGCTTTCTCGTCGGAAAGTCCACCTTCGCTATCGTCTGGGACGAATCGCTCATCGTCAAGACGGCAGCGAACGAGTACGAGGCGCTCAAGCAGGAGCCGGGCGTCACTCCGTTCGCTCCCGACGGGGAGAAGCCGATGAGCACCTGGCTTGCCGTCGATGCCGACGCGATCGCCGACGATCCCGAGCTCGCGGAGTGGCTGAAACGGGCGCTGCGCGGAATTCGGTGAGTCGTCGCCCCGAGCCCACCCACTCGCGTGCTCAGGATGCCGGACAGCTCACCAGACGAGCGGTCACCGGTATCGCGGGCACGCCGCTGAGCTCGTCCCGCGTCGCACTGGCGCTGGAGCGAATCGTCCCCGTACGCGTGGCGCCTGCCGCGCCGAGCGTCATGGAGCCCGAGAAGCCGATGCGCCGTAGACGGAACAACGCGCTGTCTGCCCCGTTGTACTGAAGAAACGCGCGCGTTTCCGTCTCGCCGCCCGACGTCGTGAGAATGCGGGCGTCGGTCCCGGCGGAATCCAACGCGACGATCATTGGGAGGTGCACCGAGCCCCAGGTCGCTGGCGATGCGCTCTCGACGCGGTAGCACTCTCCCGGGACGACGCTCGGGGCAACACCCTTTGCTCGGCCCATGAGCGCAGACCTGCCGACGCTGTCCGCGGCCTTCGCCGCCACCGTCACGCGTTCGGCCGCAACCGCGGCACCAGCCGCGAGCTGTCCGACACCAGCGCGCGTCCGGTCCGCCTGCGTTCCGGTCGAGTCGCGTTGTGCGAGTATCGAGGCACGCCCCGCGAGCACCTTCGCCGCGGCGTTACCGAAGTTCGTCGTCTGCGCGGATGCCACGGCCGGAGGCGTGGGCATCGCGACGACGGGCGCGGGAGCCACGCTTCGCGGCGGCTGTTCCGTCGCCAGCCGGCGTGCGATCGCCGAGTTGAGCACGCTGTCGCGAATTGGTGCGACGCCGGACGCAACGGTGTCGGACGCCATGCTCTTGGTGTCCACGCCGAGGTGCCCGTGTGTGAGCGCGATGCCGACGGCGACGACGAGCAGCGCGGCGATGGACGCGCGAGCTGGCGTCACGCGCAGCAGCCTCCAGACCGAACGCTCAGTGCCCGCAGTTGGCGTGCTCGCGGGCTTGATGAGCGGTGCAGGCTGTTCGTCCAATAGCCCCACGACGCGAGATGCACCAGCGATCAGCCCACGCGCTTCCGCGACGCGCGACGCGCATGCGGTGCAACCAGCTACGTGCGCCTCCAGCCGCGCCGACTCCTGCGCGTCGAGCGCGCCGTCGAGCCAGGCGTGGATCGTTCCCTCGTCCGGGTGGACGCCGTCTTCTTCGAGCATCATCGATCCCTCTCCTTCGACATCATGCCGGCTCTGCGGTGTTCGCGGATTGCAGCGCCTCGTACGCCTCCATCAGCCGCCGTCGAGCCCTGGACAGCGTCGTGCCCACCGAGCCGACGGAGAGATCGAGCGCGGCTGCGATCTCCTCGTAGCTCAGTCCCTCGTCGCGCATGAGCAGCGCGTCCCTGTCACGCTCGGCCAGCGACTCCACCGCCTGGCGTGCCATCGCCCGCTCCTCGTCGCGCTCCATCGACGTTGGGCCAGGCATCACCACCGACTCCGCCTTCGCTTCGTCCCGCATCAACTCCAACCGGCGGCGATGCCGGGTGTCTCGCCGCGTCTCGTCGCGCGCGAGGTTCATCGCCACGGCAAAAATCCACGACCGCTCGCTGGCGATCGTCTCCTGCTTCAGCGCACGCACGAACGTCTCCTGCGCAATTTCCTCGGCCCAATCGCGATCCCCGAGCTGACGCGTGAGAAAGCGCACCAGCGGCTGGTGATACGAGTTGAAGAGCGCCCGCAGGCGGTCGGGAGTGACCATGATGCGTGAAGATGGCACGACGCGCGCCCCCGTGCCCAGCCCGTCCCATTGTGGAGACGCCTGATGGGTGCGCGCTTGCACACGAGTCGTGGTTAGTTGACCCACGACTGTTCGACTGGCTGACTGATGACGAATGACGTGGTTGCCCGACCCTGATAGGGCGATCGAAGCGTGAAGCGCAGCGATTCCTCCTCAGCGCGATCGTCCTTGCCCTCGCCCGCCGCCGCGGAACGGTCCCCGTTTCGGACCCCTTCCCGCTGCGCCATCGCTGCCGCCACGCTTCGGACCGTCCGCGGACCGCCCTTCGTCTCGCGACGCGGCAGGATTGCTCACCGGTGTCTCGGCACGGCGATGATTTCGCTCGTTGCGTCCTGGACGCCCGGCGCTGCCTCGACTCTCGCGCAGAAATCGTTTCGCCTCGTGACCGGCGCGCTCGCGCCGCTGCTGATTCGCCGCCTCGCGCTGCTCGTCACGCTTACGGTTGAATCGCGCCACTTCCTCGTCGGTCCACGGCGCATCCAGCAGCGTCTGCAACTCGTCGAGGGTCCGCGCGCGCACCTGTCCACGTTGCCCGCGATAGACGACGAATCGTACCGGCCGATCGAGCGTCGGCACTTCGCTCTCGGTCAACGTGCGCGCGACCTTTTCCGGCAGCTGCAGGCGCGCGACACCAACGGGCGCTCCGTTCACCTCTTCCACGTCGTAGTCGATCTCGACGTCACGATCGCGCACGCTGACTCGCGAGGGCAACGCATCGAACTTTGCGCGCTTCGCGCGCGGGCTCAGCGCCTCGAGATCAGCAGCGAGATCGAGATCGGCCTGCTTGAACGCCGTGAGAGAACGAATGTCTCCCAGACGGCGGAGATACAGCGTCGCCAATTCTGCCTGCCCGAGCCGCGGCAGCACGCCGCCCGATCTCCGCCACGCTGTGCGCACCGCGTCGATGATGCCGAGATTGTTCTTCACCGCGAAATGCCGCGCCTCGCCACGCGCGAGCGCGTCGGCGAGAACCTTGCGCGCCTCGTCCTCGCGACCCGGCGGGAATTCATCCACTGCTTCGACTTCGCGCTCGAGTTCGAAGCCGAAATATTCGACGCGCCGGCGTAGCACGAGCGGCGCCTTTCGACGCTCGCCGTCGTACGCCATCGTCGCCTCATCGCCCGTCGCGTAGCGGCGAATGACGTCCATCGGCAACTGCGTCCCTTCGATCGACGCGCGCGAATTCCCGAACTTGTCGGCGAAGTAGCGGAGCTGGCCGGCGATCGCGCCCCAGCTTCCGCAGACACTCGTCTTGCTGACCCGCGCTTCTTCTCCCCACGCCGTCTGCTCATCGATCACCAGATCGAACGGCATGTATTCAGCGAGCAGCTCCGCGAACTGGCGCCGCGTACCTTCATGCGCCATCGGCATCTCGGCGGGAATCGGCACGTTCAGCCCGCGATACACGCTCGCCATGCCGAGCGCCGCATCCTCGATCGACTTCACGAGTACGCCGCGCCGCTCGGCCCACTCGGCCATCGCCTCGTCCTCGAAGAGGTGGCGTGGCAGGCCATAGACTTCGCCCACATAGCCGGCCACGCGATACGCCTCGGCGTAGACGTTGTACGCGGTCAGGTGATCGCTGCCCGGGAGAATGAGTCCCTCGAGGTCGCGCTCTTCGCGCGTCATGCGATGCAGCGACTCCACGCCGCTCATCACGGAGAGATACGGCACCATCGCGTCGTCGGCGTTGACGAGCAGCTCCGCCCACTCGCGCTCCACTGGCATTGCCTCCACGGCACGGCCATAGTGCGTGAGGCGGCCCTTCTCGATGATCCCTCGCCCCTCGAGGAACTGCATCGCGCGACGATACGCGATCTTGTCGAGCGGCACCGGCAGCTCGAGATCATCGGCGGCGACGCCGAGGTCCGCGCAGGTGATGGCGACGCGCTCCGAGTCGCCGGCCAACTGGAACTCCGGTGGCGTCGGTGTGAGCGACGCGAAGTCGATGTCGCGGTCGCTCAGGATGAAGACGCGGCCGCCGGCCACGCGGCCGTGCACCCGGCCCGCCATCTGGAGAATCTCGTTCGCGCCGAGATGCAGCTTGGTGAGGACGTTCTTGCCGCGCTCGACGATCGAGGTGAAGCGCGTGTCGTCGATGACGACCGTGTCGAGTCCCTGCACGTTGAGCGCGCTCTGCCCCGCCGCTGTCATCGCGAGAAAATACGGCTTCCGGGTCTCGCCTTCGAGAAATGGGCGCAGAATGCGAATCGGCTCGCCACCATGATAGTGCGCCGTGTTGATGCGCGGCGCGCGCATGCGAACGTTCTCCGCTGCCTGCTCGACGCCTTTTCTCGTGGGGACGAAGATCGCGACGCCGCGCTTTTCCTTGTAGACGCGCTGCAGGAACTTGTCGTCGAGAAATTCTCCGACATCCTTGCGCACGACTTCCACCTTCGCCGCCTTCTCGGGATCGAACGCATGGACTTCGAGCACGTCCGAGCTCTCGAGGTACGCGCGATAGAAGGTTGGATCGACGGTGGCCGACAGCCAGATGAAGCGGCAGCCGACGCGCTTGCCGAGCGCGAGGCAGAGCTCGAGCTCTGCCGACGTCTGGTGAATCTCGTCGACGATGAGCGTGTCGCTCGGCAGGATGTCGCCGTCCTGGAACCAGCGCCGCGCGATGCCGGTGGTGACGATGATGACGTTCCAGTTCGGCGTGTCGGGCGTCGCTTCGCGCTCGCGATTGATCACGCCGACCCGCAGCTCGGTCGTGTCGAGCAGCTCTTCGGCGATCGGACGAATCGCGAGCGTCTTGCCAGAGCCCGTCCCCGCGACGATGCCGAAGCCGCGGCGCGCGCGCGCCAACTCGCGTACGCGCGCGCCGAAGTGCTTCTCGAGGTATGTCTCGATGTGGAGTCCGACGGCGAGCTCGATCGTCTCGCACGCCGCACGAGTGGGAGCGATGACGATGACGCGTCCCGTCGGCGGTTCAGCCTCGACGAATGCTTCGTGGTCGGGGGGGAGGTACTTGTCTCTTACTTCGCGCATGCCGACGGGCGAAGCGAGATTCGTGCGCGGCCCGCGTCAGGGCTTCCTTTTGTCCTCGCCGAATTTCTTGACGAAGGGAAGTTCCTTGTCTTCGGCCTTCTTGCCTTTTTCCACGTAATCGTCACCGAAGATAACCTTGCCATTGGTCGGCTTGTCGTGGACGGCCGTGCGGCAGTCCGTGGGTGCTGGCTGCTGCTTGGCTGGCACCTTGTCGAGCCAGATCCGGCACATGCCCGGCGGCGGCCGATATGCCTTCGGCACGAAGTCGGCGCCCCGCTGCTTGGTCTGCTGGGCATGCGCGACACCGGCCAATCCGGCCGTGCAGGCGAGCGCGAGAAGTGCGGATCGAAGCTTCATCTATATCTCTCCAGCGTCGCGCGGACATCGCACGCCGCTGTACGGTAACGCAGGCTCGGTGCCAGTACTGCGACTTTTCGTTCTGGCGGCCTAAGTATAGCGCGGATCGCTACTTAGTGCAGCGGAGCCCGCAGGAAGCCCGGAGCGCAAACAGACATTTGTGTCTACTGCGCGAGACACTGCCGTCCTCACTCCAGACAGCGAGCGCGACGGCTGGAATCACCAGTTGCTGCGCTCAGGACGACTGTCAGTACACTCAATCGCCGAAGCTGATCCCCGTCGCCCGCGCCGTCTGCACCAGATCGTGCGTCACATCCACCCGCTTCATCACCTTCAGACATTCCTCGATCGGGACCGTCACGATGTGTGGCGTCTGCAACGCGACCATGTAGCCCCACTTCTCGTCGGCCACCGCGCGCACCGCCGCCCCGCCAAATCGCGTGGCGAGCAGACGGTCGTAGCCGGTCGGCATTCCGCCGCGCTGCAGATGTCCGAGCACGAGAGAGCGCGTCTCCTTTCCGGTGCGTGCTTGAATCTCCTTCGCGATCAGATCCGCTATTCCGCCCACGCGCCGCGCTTGCCCCGGCAGCGACTCGCCGAGCACGTGCGCCTCTCCACCGGCCGGGAAGGCACCCTCGGCGACGACGACGATGGAGAAGTGACGTCCCGCCGCATCGCGAGCCATGATCTTCTCGCACACCTTGGTGATGTCGTACGGAATCTCGGGAATGAGAATGACGTCGGCCGTGCCGGCGACGCCGGAGTGCAAGGCGATGAACCCCGCATCGCGACCCATGACCTCCATGACGAGAACGCGGTCGTGGCTTTCTGCCGTCGTGTGCAACTTGTCGATGGCTTCGATCGCCGTGTTCACCGCCGTGTCGAAGCCGAAGGTCGTCACCGTGCCGCTCACGTCATTGTCGATGCTTTTCGGAACACCCACAATGTGCATCCCCTTATCGTACAACTGCTTCGCAATCGCCAGAGAGCCGTCACCTCCGATCGAAATAATGGCATCGATGCCCATCTCGCGCGCATTCGCGATCAACTCGTCGGAGCGATCCTCGGGGATGTAGCTGCCGTCCGGCTGCTTGCGCGGATAGCAGAACGGGTTGCCGCGATTCGTGGTGCGGAGAATCGTCCCGCCCAGGTGGGTGATGCCGCGCACCGAATCCCGCGTGAGCGGAACGACCTCGTCGTCTCCGAGCAATCCCATGTAGCCGCGCTTGATGCCGACGACTTCCCAGCCCCGGTTGATCGCGGTGAGCACTGCGGCGCGGATGACCGCGTTGAGGCCGGGGGCGTCTCCTCCTCCCGTCGAGATGGCGATACGCATCGAAATCAGGTGCCGGAATCGGGTGTGGAGAGGAGCGACGTTCAGGCAGACGACCGCAGGAGAGCGACAATCTCGCCCTTCACGGCATGCCGTCCAAGCTTCGACTTCTCATAGACAGGAACGCCGTCCTCGAGAACTTCGAAACGGCCACCGGAGCTCGGAATCATCGTGATCTCCGCATCCGGGAACTGGCCTGCAAGCTCGGCCGCCAAACTGGTGGCCCGGGGCTCGTAGTTTCAAACCGTGCAGTATTCGATCGAAAGCTTCATCGTGCTCGGCGTTCTGGTCACGGTGGAATATAGCGAGTCCGCTATTCCGCCCGCTCCGGCGGCTGACGCCGCCTTGCTCTTCCGCCCGCGTCGGCGGCTACGCCGCCTCGCTCTTCGGCCCGCTTCGGCGCTACGCGCCTCGCTTTTCGGCTACCTGCCACTCACTCGTAGCTGCCGTTGCCGAATAGGCCGCGCAGCGGCGCGGGCCGAAGAGCGCCAAGCGCAGCGCCGGCGCGGGCCGAATCACCGAGGAGGCACAGGCACGTTCGCCATTCCCGCCAACTGTCGCAGCAGCGTGTCCTGTCGCGCGACGATGATGCGCAGCGAATCGATCTGGTCGTGCATCGTCGCCGCTTCCTGGCGCGCGGCGTTGAGCTCATCGCCCACCTGCCGCATCTGCTCGGCCAGGCTCGCATCCGCGGCGGGATTTCGGCATGACGCCACGCAGAGCAGCGCCGAGGCGAGGGCAAGGCGATGTACGCGGTTGGAGAACATGGGAGTTCGGAGCGAGGGTAAGCGGGACACCGTGTCTTCGAAAGATGCGTACTCACCGCCCGATCGGCCAGCGCGCCGCATCATTGCGGTGGGATGCCACGAGCTGCGCTGAACGGATGCCATTCGGCGTCTATGCGTGCCGTACTGTGCCTCCATGACAAACCGACCCTCTGTCCTTCGCCCCGGACATACGCTGATCGAGCTCGTGCTCGTGATGGTCATCATCGGACTCACCTCGCTCATCGGGATGCGTCAATTCCATCTCTATCTCGACCGCGTCGCCACACGCGATGCGGTGCGCGCCGCAGGTGGCGTCGTAGCGCGCGCACGAGATGAGGCCGTGGCGCTCCACACGCCGGTGAGTGTACGAATCGACACCACTTCGGCGACACTCGAGCTGCTCTCGCGAAGTGGTCCATTCGCTCGAGCGGCGCTGGGAGAGGTGCACGGTGTCGCGCTCTCCACCACGCGTGACTCCATCACCTTCGACGTGCGCGGATTGGGCTATGGCGCCGCAAATCTGACGCTGGTTGCTCGGCGCGGCCGCGCGTCCGATACGCTCGTTGTGTCGAGGCTGGGACGTGTGCGCTATTGATGGCAAGGCGCTTCAGAAAGCCTAGTCCGCCGCCACCGTCCCGAAATCGAACCCCGGCACCGAGATCCGCGGAATCGGTTGACCAATCATCCGCTCGATCGTACGCACCATCCCGATCTCGTCGGGCGACATGAAGGTGTATGCATCACCCTCCTTCGCCGCACGACCGGTGCGGCCGATGCGGTGCACGTAGTCCTCGGCCTGCTGCGGGACATCGTAGTTGATCACGTGCGTGATCCCCGAGATGTCGAGCCCGCGTTGCGCGATGTCCGTCGCCACGAGCACGCTGATCGTGCCGTCCTTGAAGTCCTGCAGCGCTTTTGTCCGTTGCGATTGCGACTTGTCGGCGTGCATCGCCGTCGCCGTCACGCCCGCCTTCTCCAGGTCGCGCACGATCCGGTCGGCGCCATGCTTCGTGCGCGAAAAGATCAGCACGGAGTCGTGCACGCTTCCCGTGAGCAGCTCCACGAGCAACGCGTTCTTCTTTTCGCGCGGCACCGGATACACGGCATGTGTCACGGTGCTCGCCGGCGCCGAGCGCACACCCACCTGAACGACGATCGGCTTGCGCAGATACTTGCGTGCGAGCGCTTCGACTTCGGGTGGCATCGTGGCGCTGAACAGCAGCGTCTGCCGGTACGCCGGAACCTGATCGACGATCTTGTTGATCTGCGGTGCGAAGCCCATGTCGAGCATGCGATCGGCTTCGTCGAGCACGAGCACCTCGAGATCGTCGAACACGACGTTCTGGCGCTCGAGGTGGTCGATCAAGCGTCCCGGCGTCGCCACGACGACGTCGACGCCTTCCCGAAGGCGTCGTTCCTGCGGGTCGAGCGGCACTCCGCCGTACACGGCGACGACGGAGATCTCCCCGTGCCGAGCGTACTTGCGAAAGCTCTCCTCGACCTGCACGCACAGCTCGCGCGTCGGCGTGAGGATGAGCGCGCGCGTACGACGCGGGCCGTCGATGAGGCGTTCGATGATGGGCAGCGTGAACGCGGCGGTCTTGCCCGTGCCTGTCTGCGCCAGCCCCATGATGTCGCGTCCCTTGAGCGCGAGCGGAATCGCGTCGCGTTGAATGGGTGTGGGCGACGTGTATCCGGCGTCGCGAATCGCGTCGAGGATCGTCGGATGGAGATTCAGATCGGCGAAGCTGAGCGCCTGCTCCACCATTGGCTCAGCGGCCGGGGGGAGGGTCGTGATGGTCTGCTGATTGTCGGTCATGCGTCCTGATGCGTCGCGCCGGGGCCGCGATCCCGGGAATTCCGGGACCGGCGCATGCATCGGACTCGCGCGGCGATGCCGCGATCAACCGATGCGGTTGATAAGGGAGCGATCGCGGAGCAATCGCATACGAATTTCCGTTGAAAGATAATCCCATGCGTGGCTGGCGGGTAGCTGGCGCGTCGATGTCGCCCACCCGATGTCGGAGTGGTGGGGCCCCGACGTCCGACGTCAGACTCGGTCAAGATATTCGAGTACCATCCTCACCACCTCGTCCGGCCTCTCCTCGTTCACCGCGTGCCCCCCGTTTCGCACCTCCCGCACTTCGAGCTTCGCCCCACCAGCCCGCAGCGCGGACACGTACGAGGGAGCATCGCGCACGAGTGAATCCTGCGACCCCAGCACGACCAGCATCTCGCGCTCCACGGCGCGCAGACGTTCGATCATCTCTCCCGCCGGCGGCCGGGCCCATCGGAATTCGTGCAACAGTCGCCGCATCGCGCGCGCATACGACGGAAACTGCGACGCTGCCCAGTATTCGTCTTCGTCGCGTCGCGTGATGCGGGAGGGATCGCCGTACACCGTACGATGCGCCCGCGCGACGATCCACCGCGCCACGAGCCTCGGCAACACGACGTCCGCGAACGCCGGACTCACCAGTCGCGCCAGCCGCTGCATCCGCACTCGCCCGAAGCACGCAGGATTCACCAGCACCGTACGATTCATCCGCGAGCCTTCTTCCGTCGCGAGCTCGATCGCGATCGCTCCCGCCATCGATTGCGCCACCACGTCCACACTCGTCAGTCGGTCGACGTCGAGCAGCTCGCGCACGGCAGCCACCATCGCCTCCACGCGATAGACGCGCGGGTCGTCTGGCTTGTCCGAGAGTCCATGACCAGGCAGATCCACCGCGATCACGCGTCGCCCCGCTGCGGCAAGCGGAGCGTACCAGTCGCGCCACATGTACAGTGACGCTCCCCATCCGTGAAGGAGAAGCACGGTTGGCTGTCCCGCCTCGCCAGCGTCAGCGACGCGCAGAGTCAGTCCACTCGGCAGCGTGACCCATCGTGCTCGTACATGCGCCAACCCGGCGGGGAACATCTCCGCCGGGTCGAGCCGACCTGCGAGCCGTGGCTCGTCGCCGCCCATCGGCGCGGTCAGACGATCTCGATCGTGCGCCCGGAAAGGCGCGCGATCAGGCCGATGCGGAACGTGATGTCGGTCCACCGCTCTTCGCCGGCAAGCTGCGCCTCGAGCGGGTACACGGGCCACGCGTACGGGCTGTTGCTCTTGGCGACGGCCATTCCCTTGTGAGGGTGCCACACGCCTTCGCGGTCACGATCCTCCAGAAACCGCTCGAACATCTTGAACCAGTTCTCGTTTCGCTTGAGATATCCCAGGCGAGCCATGAGCTCGAGCCAGTAGAGCGCGAACGGAACGTCGGCGTCGACCGCATTCCTGTGCGGCAGAAAGTCGCCGAGCACGAGGTGCGGCACCGGCAGCACGTGCTTGCCGGAGAGCTGCACCGCCTCCTGGCGTGGCTGCGGCTGCGTGAGATGCTGATACAACGCATCCATCTCGCGATGATGCTCCGCGCGGAAGAGCGGCATGTAGGCGAGCATCGTCACGGCAAAGATCGACGGCGGACAGGCTTCCGCGGCGAGCATGTGCTGATTGCCCTGCCGGATGAACGGCTTCTGCGCGAGTGGCGAGCGTAGGTAATCCGCCATGCGCGTGAGAATGCGGCGAGCCGCGCCGCGAAGACGTGGATCTCCTTCGTAACCCGCCTGGGCGAGTGTGGCGGCGGCCGCCTCGCGGAGCAGCAATCGACCTCGCTTCACCGACTCTTCATCCGGCGCGCGCTTGCCGCCGAGCTCGAACAGGAATGAGGGATCGTCGTCTTCGGCGAGCAGCCTGAACAGGATACGCCGGGCGTGGACGAGCGGCGGCGTCTCCTTGTTCCACCCGTACTCGATCAATCGTCTTACCGCAGGGATCGTCCCGACGCCCTCGAAGTGCTCGGCGCGCGCGGAAGGGACGGAGAGCATACCGCCTCCCCACGTCCCGTCCGGCGCTTGCTGGACAGCCAACAGCAAAGCCGGTCGGTGCGTAAAGGGTAGTGCGGCTACTTTTTCGGCATCCGCCGCGGAGATTCGCGCCACTTCGGTCATGGCCCGGTAGCGAATCGGCGGCGCTGCGTGAGCAAGCAGCCAATCAAGTGGGAAGCGCACGCGACTCGGCGGTGGTTGCGGCGCGGAAGCCACCGGCGCGGGAGGCGCGGCAGGGATCGGCGACGAAGCAGCGGGAGTTGCGGCGGGGGTGCTGGAAGGCGACGGCAGGGTCACGTGAGGTTCGCGGAGCTAGCGGTCAAACCAGAGTCGCATGGCGGCGCCGGGCGGAACGCCTTGAGAAAGGGCAGGTAAGCATAGCACCTTCGTTCGCGCCCGCTAGAGGGGAAAGCGTAAGTTGCAGGCGAGTAAAGACTTAGGAAACTGTGTACGTCAATCATTTACCAGAGGTTTCACTATGAAGGGAATTCGCATTGCGGTGCTCGGCCTCGCGCTCGTGCTGGGTAGTACAGTTGCCGGCGCGCAGGGTGGTCGCGGTGGCGGGCGCGGTGGCAATATGGCAATGGCCGGCATCGACAGCACGTTGAGCGCCGATCAGAGGGCGAAGATGGCCGAGATCACCGCGAAGTACGCAGCGGAAACTCAGGCGATTCGCGCTCTCATGGCGACCGATCGCCCCGCGGCAATGAAGAAGAGAGCCGAGTTGACCGCCAAGATGGCGCCTGAGATGCGCGCAATTCTGTCGGCAGAGCAGCAGGTCGTGTGGGACAAGAACCAAGCCGCGATGAAGGCGCGCGCGGATTCAATCGCTAAGGCGAACCCGCCCGCGATCTGATTCGCACGGAAAGCTGAGCATGATGAAAAGGGTGGCGACGCGATGCGTCGCCACCCTTTTCCGTTCCGGCAAGCTTCACGTCGCTTGTCCACGCGCGCGTCGTCGTCGCATCTTGCCCCATGAGAACAGCTCGTCCTTCCTTTCGACCGCGCGCTCGTGCGCGGTGAGTTCGTCGATGTGCATGGCGCGCGTCTCTACTACTACGCGGCCGGCACACGCGGCGCCGGCGAGCCCGTCGTCTTCCTGCACGGATTCCCCACCTCGGGTCATCTCTGGAGCGACGTCGTGGCGCAGATGCCCGCGGGCCATCGTCTCGTCGTCGTCGATCTGCTCGGCTACGGCCGCAGCGATCCGCCGGGCGGCCGCTCACTGACTCTGCACGCGCACGCCGAGCGCGTCGTCGGGCTGCTCGACGCACTGGGGATCGCGAGCGCGTGCATCGTCGGCCATGACGTCGGCGGTGGCATCGCGCAGTCACTCGCGACGCACTGGCCGGCGCGCGTGTCGCGATTGGCGCTCATCGACAGCGTCGCGTTCAGCGGCTGGCCAACGCGTGACGTTCGCATCGCGCGTTTCTTTCTCCCGCTCGTGCGGCACCTGCCGACGAATTGGCTGCTGCCGATCGTGCGCGCCGGCCTCGAGCGCGGTTACTACGACACCACGCACGCCACGCACTCGATTGACAAGTATCAACGGCCATTCAATAGCGACGAGGGTCGCAAGGTGTTTCTCGATCACCTCGCCGCGCTCGACGCGCGCGAGACGGAAGCACTCGGCGCGCGGCTCGGTGAGATTGCCGTCCCCACCGCGGTGATCTGGGGATCTCACGATCCATTTCTTTCGATGTCGCTCGGAAAGCGCTTGGTCGGGGCAATTCCCAACGCAACGATCGACGTGCTCTCGGGCGCGAGGCACTTCACGCCGGAAGAAGAGCCGCGAGAGGTGGCTGACATTCTGGGAAGGCTGCTCACTACCGAAAGGCGCTCGCCGCACCTCGCCTAGCGCTTCTTCGCCGAACCCGCTTCCTCTTCCGCGCTCAGGATCTCCGGCCGCAACGCCGCCACCGTGTACTTGCTCCCCGGATTCCACAGAATCTAGCTTCGCACGCCATTGTCGTAACCCGCCTGCATCTGCGCGCGGATCTGCGCCACGCCGTAATGCGGAGCGCCGAGGGTGAAGTCCTGATACCAAGGCACGATCTGGGGAGGGTGCGCGACGTTCGCGTTGCGCGCCTTCGCGTCGCGGAGCGCGTGATCGATCGTCGCGTACGGTGAGGCGTAGGGATTGGCGAGGCCATACATGCCGCTCGTGTAGTGCGACGGATACGTCATTGGAAGCACGACGTCTGCGTGGTCGGCGAACTGCTCCCAACGCTGTCCGATTCCCATGTCGGTGGAGTCGGTCGTAGTGAGCCCGAAGACGTCGATCGCCATCGGCACCCCGAGTGGCGCGACTCGTTCTCTGAGATATCCGAGCTGCTCACGAATCACCTGATCGCGCTTACGTCCCTTCGCGAGCGGGAAGCGCGACTCGCGCAAGAGCCGCTGCTCGTCGGGAAAGCGCACGTAGTCGAACTGCACTTCGCTGAATCCCAAACCCACCGCCTCGGCAGCGAGGTCGGCGGCGTAGCGCCACACGCCACGCTGATGCGGATCCAGCCAGGGCTTTCCATCCTTGTCGAGCCATGGCTTCCCGTCCGTGCGCCGCTGCACCGCCCACTCGTGCTTCGCGTCTGCAAGGATCGGATCCTTCGCCACCACGATGCGAGCGATGGGAAAGATCCCATTGGCTCGCATCGTGTCGAGGATCGCCCGAATTCGCGTCGCCGAAACCGGCGTGGTCGTATCGGCGCCAATCTCGCGCGCGAGCGGAACGGACGAACGATAGAGTACATATCCGCGATCATCCTTCACGTCGAGGACGAGGGCATTCACCTCCGTCTTGCGCGCGACGTCGATCAGCTCCCACATCCGTTGGCCGAGTACCGCCCAGCGATTGACGTACAGCCCGCGGAGAACGGAAGGGGCTGGCATCGGCGATCGAGCCGTCGCGCTGTCCTGCGCGACAGCTCGTCGAGCGACAGGCGTGGCGAGCGCCGCGAGCAGGGCGAAGGCGAGAAAGTTGATGCGGGAGGCACGCATTCACCAAGATAGCGTCGGCGGGAGTACTAACCGACAAACGTCCCGAGGCGGCTTACAGCCTCCGAACTTCTCTGACCGCATCGACAGCATTGCCAATCTCGCGCGACAACGCTCTCGCTTCCTGGGTTGCGCTCGTTACGTCCGACATCGCGCTCTCGAGTCCGGACGAGCGCAGCTTCAGCAGATCCAGCCGCAGATTCTGTAGCGCGAGTCCCGCGCTCTCGAGCTGCGATGCGAGCACCGAACGCCGTTCCGCGAGCTCACCAATCGATGCGCGCTGCCGCTCGAGCAGCGCGATGCGTCGTTCCTGCTCGGGCGTCGCCGAGCCGCGCGTTTCCGCCTCGAGTGCGGCGAGCCTGGCTTCGAGCGACTGCACCGACGCACTTCCAACATCGGCGTCGAGCCGTTGCAGCGTCGTCGCGAGAGCGCCAACTCGCTCCGCCAGCGCATCGACGGTTGGCGCGACGTCGGGAATCATGCCGCGCTCCGATTCCGGCAGCCGTGCGAGCGTGTCGCGCACGGCGACGTGATCGGCCGCCGCGCGCCGCACCATTTCTCCGTAGGTGCCGTCGAGCACGTCCGCCGGCGCGAGTCGCAGCGCCGCCTCCGCGATCGACACCCGCGGCGTACTCGGCGGGGGCGCCTTGCCGCCTGCGACGCCGGCGTTGCCGCGCGAGAAGAAACGGCCAATCGGCGCGCCGTCGGCCCAGAGCTTTCCCGCGCGCCGCATGATGCCGAGCACCATGAACGCGCTTGGAAAGAGAAACCACATGAAATGCGGCGACGTGAGCAGATTCACCGCGGCGAGGAAGCTAATGGTTGCAAGCGTGCCGATCGTCTTCCGGCGGAAGCGGACCAACTGCTCATCGACGGTCAGTCCGGCGTACTCGTGCTCGTCGTCCTCCATCCCGACGGCGCGATTGCGACGGCGCTGCTCGATCTCCCAGCGCTTTCTCGCCTTCTTCCACTCGCGCCAATCGGACCTGCTCCCCCACACCGGTGCCGCCGGCATCGGAGGCATGGGAGGCATCGGCGGAGTCCAGCTCAATGCCGCCGGACGCGTCGGCTCCACGTACAGCCGATCATTCCGCGGCAGCAGCGGCGGTGTCTCGTTGTAGCGCGGAGGCGCAGGGTCGGCGGCTGGTGCCGAGCCCGGCCAGGGCTTCGCAGAAGGTGGTGCGGCGCGCGTATCGAGAATGGCTTCGCGGAACGCGGCCGCATCGGGCCAACGCTCCTCGTGTTTCTTCGCAAGCGCGCGCGCGATCGCGTGCGCGAGCCCGGCCGGCGTATCAGGCCGCAGCATCGCGAGTGGACGCGGCGTCTCCGACACGTGCTTCATGAGCATCGCCGGCGTGTTCGATGCCTTGAACGGCGTTTCGCCGGCAAGCAGTTGATAGCCGATCACGCCGAGCGAATAGATGTCGCTCCGGCCATCAAGCTCGCGTTCGCCGAGCGCCTGCTCGGGCGACATGTACGCCGGCGTGCCGATCGCGACGCCGGTGACGGTGAGCCGCGTGTCGCCCTGCGCGGCGCGCGCGATGCCGAAATCCGTCACCATCGGACGGCCCGTCGCCCGATCGAGCATGATGTTGTCCGGCTTCACGTCGCGATGCACGACGCCTTGCGAGTGCGCATATGCCAGCGCATCGGCCACACCCGCGAGCAGCCGCCGCGCTTCGCTGATCGGCAGCCGTGGCTCGCGCACCAGACGCTCCGCGAGGCTCTCTCCGTCAACGAGCGCCATGACGAAGTAGACGATGCCTTCTCGCTCGTCCACGGTGTAGATCGGGACGATGCTGGGGTGGGAGAGTTGCGCCGCGGTCTGCGCCTCGCGCAGAAAGCGCTCGCGCACATCCGCGTTGAAGGCGAGTTCCGGCGGGAGCACCTTGATCGCGACACGGCGATTCAGACGCAGATCGGTCGCGCGATACACGACCGCCATCCCGCCCCGCCCGATCTCCGCGTCGACGAGATACTGCGTCCCGACCGCGACCAGCAAGCGGTCGAGCAGTGGATCGTTCACCCTCGCTCCGACGCGCGCCTGGGGTTGGACGTCGCGCGGCCGAGGCGTCCCATCTCGTCGGCGACGAACAGCGCCTCGTCGACGTTATCGGCAATACGCATCGCCTGATTCGCCAGTCCGGTGATGTGCTGATGCATCTGCGGGCTGGCTCCAAGCCGCATCAGGTCGAAGCGCATGTTCTGCAGAGCGAGCGCACACGTCTCCATCTTGCCGGCGAGACTCTGACGCCGTTGGTCGGCATCGACCAGCGCGCGCCGCTGCCGCTTGAGATACGCGAGCCGGCGCACGCGATCTTCGCTTCCGCGCTCGAGAGGATTCGCCGCGTCCTCGAGCGTGCTGATCTCGGCCTCGAGCTGTTCGCGCGCCGACGAGACGTCCATGCGCGAGGTCTCTTCGAGCGCCATCGCGAGCGACTGCACCTTGTCGGCAAGCGCCATGGCCGAGCGCGACACCTCCTCGCGCTCACTGCTCGGCAGCGCGCTGCCGAGCGAATCCATCCGCCGGAAGATCTCGTCGCGATCGGAGAAGGCCTGTCGTACGCGATCGGAGAGCGGTCCGTCCATGATCGCGGCCGAGTACGATGGACCCGCGCTCGCGCCGCCAACGACCGGCGGCGACATGCGCGCCGCGAGCTTGCGCTGCTCGCGATTGGCGCGAAGCCGGGCACGTACGGCCGGATCGAAGACCGCGCGCATCCACTCGGCGGCCGCTTCAATCATTTCCATCACCTCGCGGTCACGCGGCTGATGGAAGACATCGCGCCAATCGTACCCTTCGCTATAAAGCTTCGCGTACTTGAACGCGATGTAGATGCTCCACAGCACCGTGAGCGGGAAGAAACTGTTGCGGCCGACCACGGCGAACAGCACGATCACGCCGTTGACGTACAGATACGGCACAATCTTCCGGCGGAACGCTACGACTGGCGGCGCTTCCCAGCGGCGCAGATCGTCAACAGACGGATGATGGTGCTGCGCTGCTCCGCGACCGCTCTGCGGGTACGACATCGGCGCATAGGACAGGCGAACGGCCGGAGGCATCGGGTAGCTGCCTGGACGCGGCGCCTCGGTGGACGCCAGGAGCGGTGGCTCGGGAGCGCGCGTCGCGGGCGCTTCGCGCGCATCCAGGGCCGCGACAAGTGCGGACGCCGTGAGGAATCGGTCCGCGGGATCCTTCTCCAACAGCACCATCACCGACCGCGCCAGATCGGTGGGGACGTCGCTGCGGCGCTGCTGAACCGGAATCGGAATCTCAGAGATGTGCTTCACGAGCATCGCCGGCGTGCTGCTGGCGATGAACGGCGGTTCGCCGGTGAGCATCTGATAGCCGAGGATGCCGAGCGAATACAGATCGCTCCGCCCGTCGATATCCCGCTCGCCCGCTGCCTGCTCGGGCGACATGTAGGCCGGCGTACCGATGGCCATTCCCGTCGCAGTGAGACGGCTGTCCCCACCGCTATCCATGGCGCGCGCAATTCCGAAGTCGGTGACCATCGGCCGGCCGGTCACCGCGTCGAGCAGAATGTTGTCGGGCTTGATGTCGCGGTGGACGACGCCGCACTCGTGGGCGTAGGCCAGTGCGTCGCCGACGTCGCGCATGATCTTGCGCGTCTCGTCAGTGGTGAGGACGCCGCGCTCGTGCAGCCGCTTGGCGAGGTTGTCGCCGCTGATATACGCCATGACGAAGAAGACCAATCCAGCTTGCTCGTCAACGGTATAAATCGGAACGATGTTCGGATGCGACAGTTGCGCTGCGGTCTCCGCCTCTCGGAGGAAACGCGACTTGATCTCGCTTCTGAAGGCGAGCTCGGGAGGCAGAAGCTTGATCGCAACCTGGCGCTTGAGACGCCGGTCACGGGCACGATACACAATGCCCATGCCTCCCCGTCCGATCTCGCAGTCGAGCTCGTAGTGGGCGGTTAGCGCGCGCTCTACATGAGCGCGAAGCTCGTCATCCGCAGCAGTGGCGAGCGGGTCGGGCAAGCGACGACGGGTAGGCAGGGTAAGGCTGGAAGAGGACATTGTAGCACAGCGGAACGGCGCTGGAAAGGATAACCGCCACAGCGGCAGGGACACTACGTCACGATGGCCGTGAGAAGTGTCAAACTCTGCCGCACTGTCGTACCTGGCATGGAATGAAGTGTGCCCTTTCCGCCAGTCTTGGCTTCCGGGACGGCGTGGTACGTAATATCCAGTCCCTGGCCACACTACTTCACCAGGAACCATCATGGGTCAGCGTCAAACGCTTCCTGTTCTCCCTCTCCGGGGGACGGTCATCTTCCCCGGCCTCACGGCCCCCATATCCGCCGGCCGGCCCGGCACCCTGCGCGCCATCGAGGCCGCTCTCAAGGGCGACCGGCTGGTGTTCGCCGTGGCGCAGCGCGACAACACCGACGAGCCGACGCCCGAAATCCTCTACTCGATGGGCGTGATCGCGCGGATCGGACAGATCCAGCGCGGTCTGGGCGGCGTGCAGCTGCTTCTCCAGGGCGAGCAGCGCGCGACTGCCCTTCAGTACGTCACCAATCCGTCAGATAACTATCTCAGCGCCGTCCTCACCCCGCTCGAGGAGCAGAAGCCCCTCAACGAGGACGATGCCGCCTTCGTCGCACTGTACAAGGAGATTCGCGAGCGCGCCGCCGAGTTGGGCGAACGACGAGGTCTCCCCGAAGAAGTCGTGCACCAGGTGCTCGACGCTGTGACCGACGCCGGACGGTTCGCCGATCTCGTCGCCGGCTACATCGAGCTACCCGTGCCCGAACGCCAGGGACTGCTCGAGAATCTCTCGGTCGAAGACCGCCTGCGCCGTGTGCTCGTGCACGTGCAGCGACAGATCGGCATGATCGAGATGCAGGAGGAGATCAAGTCGCAGGTCCAGGAGGAGCTCGGCGAACGCCAACGCGAGATGTACCTGCGCGAGCAGATGAAGGCCATCCAGAAGGAGCTCGGCGACGACGACCAGAGCAAGGAGATCAGCGAGCTGCGTCAAAAGCTCGACAAGCTCGAGCTCCCGCCCGTGGCGCGCGCCGAGGTGGAGCGTGAGCTCGGCCGGCTCGAGCGCGCAGGACGCGAGTCCATGGAAGCGCAGGTCATCCGCACCTATCTGGAGTGGATCGCCGAGCTGCCGTGGAACACCCGTTCTGACGACAACCTCGATCTCAAGCGGGCACAGCAAGTGCTCGACGAAGATCACTTCGGCCTCCCCGACGTGAAGGACCGGGTGCTCGAGTTTCTGGCCGTGCGTCAGTTGCGGGCCCAGGAGATGGCGAACGAGGTCGAGCGGGCGGGCGAAGTGCCGATCGAGAGCTTCAAGGTCGACAAGGACAACGCGACGCCGATCCTCGGGGTGACCGACGAGCACCGCGCCGTCACCGACAAGAAGGAGGCGAAAGCCCGCGTCATGGCAAAGGGGCCGATCCTGTTGTTCTCTGGGCCGCCCGGCGTTGGCAAGACGTCGATTGCGAAGTCGATCGCCCGCTCGCTCGGGCGCGAGTACGTGCGCGCCTCACTCGGCGGAATCCGCGACGAGGCCGATATCCGCGGCCATCGCCGCACGTATGTCGGCGCGATGCCGGGTCGAATCATTCAGGGGCTCAAGCAGGCGAAGACGCGCAACCCCGTCTTCCTGCTCGACGAAGTGGACAAGCTTGGGCAAGGATTCCAGGGCGATCCGGCGAGCGGGCTGCTCGAGGTGCTCGATCCGGCACAGAACGACAGCTTCACCGATCACTATCTCGGCATTCCCTTCGACCTGAGCGAGGTGCTGTTCATCGCGACGTCGAACTTCATTCAGAACATTCCGGGACCGCTGCTCGACCGCATGGAGGTCGTGGAGTTCGCGGGCTACACGGAGCGGGAAAAGGCCGAGATCGCGAAGAAGTATCTCATTCCGCGCCAGCTCGAGGACTCGGGCCTCAAGAGCAAGAACGTCGTCTTCACCGACGACGCCGTGATGAGCATCGTGAGCAAGTACACGCGCGAGAGCGGCGTGCGTCAGCTCGAGCGCCAGGTTGGCGCCGTCGCGCGCAAGGTGGCGCGCAAGCTCGCGTCGGGTGAGACGGACGACTTCGTCATCAGTGTGGAGGACGTGCGCGAGCTGCTCGGGCGTCCGCGCGTGCATCCCGAGCACGCGAACGAGGAGGACGAGATCGGCGTCGCGGCGGGGATGTACTACACCCCGATGGGCGGCGACATCATGTTCGTCGAAGCGGCGATTCGCCGCCTGCACGGGGCGCAGCGCTCCTCGGACGGCGACGACCAGAAGGTGCAGGTGAGCGGGTGGGGGAACGTCTCACTCATTCTCACCGGCCAGCTGGGCGACGTCATGAAGGAGAGCGCGCGGGCAGCGCTCACCTATGCGGCGACGCATGCGTCTGCGCTCAAGATCCCTGAAGACCGCCTGGGCTCGATCGAGGTGCACGTTCACGTGCCGGCGGGTGCGATTCCGAAGGACGGGCCGAGTGCTGGCGTCGCCATCTCGGTTGCATTGGTGAGCGCGATGTCGGGACGTCCGGTGCGACGCGAAGTCGCGATGACGGGCGAGTCGACGCTGCGCGGACGCGTGCTGCCGATCGGCGGACTGAAGGAGAAGGTGCTCGGCGCGCACCGCGCCGGGATCACGACCATCATCCTGCCGAAGGACAACGAGGCGGACATGGAGGACATTCCGGAGGAGGTGCGCAATCAGCTCACGTTCCATCCGGTCAGCACGCTGGATGAGGCGTTCGCGATTGCGCTGCTGCCGGCGCCGAACGGCATGGCGCCCACGGTGAAGCCAACGATCATGGAGCCGGCGGAGGCCTCCGTTTAGACGACGACATCTCAGTATTGCCATTGGCTCCGGGATGTGTTACTATCCGTTTTAGCGACGCACCCGTGCTTCGGCACGGGACCTAGTTCCGACGGATTTGGGGCCTGCTCTTCGCGGGTCCCTTTTTTTTCGCCCGCGTCGCTGTTTATGCGGTACAGTGCCGTATCTGCAGGGCGAGCCCCCGCGTGAGGGTGCCGTTCACGTTCAACATGTAGCCGGTCGTACGATAGAAATCGTGCACCGGGTACAAACATCATTGAGGAGTTCAGCTATGCGTACGACCGGCACCGTGAAGTGGTTCAACGACACGAAGGGCTTTGGCTTCATCACCCCCGCGAACGGCGAGAAGGATTGCTTCGTGCATCACTCCGCCATTCAGGGACACGGCTTCAAGTCCCTCGCTGAGGGTGAGGCTGTTGAGTTCGACGTGGTTCAGGGCGCAAAGGGCCCGGCCGCTGAGAACGTCGTCAAGCTCGGCCGCTAAACGGCGAGTCGGACTGGCTGGTCGTCACTGACGAGCTGAACTAGTCCACCTCGAAAAAAAACTGCAACGCCCCGTCCGGTTTCCCGGACGGGGCGTTGCTTTTTGGTGGCGGATTGCTCGCGGTTACGGAACGACCGCGCCGAATACCGCGGTCTTCCACGGCACGCTGCGCAACGGCTCCGGCTCCGTCCCCGGCACGAAATACTCCGTGTATCTTCGCTCCGCCGGCGTTGCCGCATCGGCGAGCAACCCGGTCGCCCGGTCGAGCTCCGCCGTCACCAGCCCGACTGGCGGCGTCCACGCTGCCGGCGCTGGCCGGCCCGCGTAGTACCGCGCCATCATCGCCCCCCAGATCGGCGCGGCAAGTGAGCCACCGGCGGCGCCCGGTGTGATCATCTCCGGCCGGTCGAAGCCGAGCCAGACGCCCGCGACGAGGTCGGGCGTCATCCCCATGAACCACACGTCCACATTGTCGTTCGTCGTACCCGTCTTTCCCGCGACCGGAATCGACGCGGGAACCGCCTTTCGCGCAGCCATGCCGGTGCCTCGCTCGGCGGCGTCGCGCATCATGTCGCGCACGATGAACGCGATGCGCGGATCGATCACCGATTGCGCCAGTGCAGGCGACTGCTGGTACACGACGCGGCCCGTCACATCCTCGATGCGCGTGACGATGCGCGGCTCCACGGTGCTACCGAGGTTCGCCCACACCGCATACGCCGCCACGTAGTCGAGCGGCCGAACGACGGATGCGCCGAGTGCGCTCGCCGGCACTGGCGCGATGGGAGTCGTGATGCCGGCGCGCCGCGCGAATTCCGCCATGGAGTCGAGCCCGATGCGCAGCGCGAGCTGCACGGCCACTGGATTTCTCGAGTGCGTGAGCGCTTCGCGGAGCGTGATCGCCCCGAGAAACTTGTTGTCGGAGTTGTCCGGGCTGTACACGCTGCCGTCGGGCATGGGAATCGACAGCGCGGTATCGGGAACGATCGTCGCCGCGCTCAGGCTGTCCTCGAGCGCCTTCGCGTACACGAACGGCTTGAACGAGCTCCCGGGCTGCCGCATGGCGCGCGTCGCACGGTTGAATGGCGCCAGTGCGTAGTTGCGCCCGCCCACGAGCGCCTTCACGTCGCCGGTGGAGGGCTCGATCGCGACCACGGCGCCCTCGAGCAGATCGCCGACGCCCTTCGCCGACACCCAGGAGGGATGCCGGAAATCCTTTCGCTGCTCGACGTTCATGGTTCCCTCGACCAGCGCCTGCACC